>Ga0335077_10002954_pt1 | contig 20380 bp, 19 predicted proteins | sample Lox_Sample_31_FD_207151 | JGI IMG/M metagenome (GOLD analysis project Ga0335077, IMG submission 207151) | Soil microbial communities from Loxahatchee National Wildlife Refuge, Florida, United States - Lox_Sample_3.1 | ecosystem: Environmental > Terrestrial > Soil > Wetlands | place: USA...
AAATTGAAAAGGCTGTGACATTGGTTACGCTCTAGCCACCAGCTCCTGCGAGGGAGCCAACAGCGTGGATGCATGCACCGTCACAGCCCTTTGATGCGACCACTGCTTTCGCAGTCCCAAACCAGTGCGGTATAGCTGTCGCGACCGAGCAACTAGTTGATGCCGCCGCAATGCCCTTGCGGAATGGGCCTGGCTCCCTTCGAGTCAGCCAGCACAGATTCCCGATCTCACGCGCGCTGCTGCGGAATTGGTCACTCAAGTCATTCAAGGGGAGAAGCTGTTCGACCTGGTCGTCCGCATGCAACCCCAAGCTGTTCAGTACCATCCGGCGTTTCCAGATCTGATCAATCAACCAGATCTATTAATCTCCCTGCACCCAATGCGCTGATCGCGCTGTTCGCCTACTTTCCCGAATGGGGCTCTTGGATGACACATATCTGTGCGGGCTGAAGCGCTGCGGGCGGACGGGGGCTGCGCTATTTTTCACGGGTGCTGTTGATCCGGGTACGACTTGAACTCTTGAGTTAAGGAGATGAAAATAAAGGAGGATGAGAATGAAGGAGGACGATGTGCTCGTTTACGCGCGACGCGTCTCTTGATAGCCCGCCCTAGCCTGTGCCGGTCATGACGAGGGTGAGCGAGGCTCCTTCACTGCAATTCCGGAAGGAGGGCGTAATGAAATCTCAAAGGACATCGCAATCAAAATTTGGTCCGCCCGCCGTGCGGTTGATCCCATCACATCCTGCAGATCTCCAAGCGAAGATGCAGGAGATGCAGCTTGCTATTGCACGCCGTGCACATGAGCTGTTTGAAGCTAGAGGCCGGGAGCATGGTCACGATATAGACGACTGGTTCCGGGCGCAAAGCGAACTGCTGTGCCCGGTCTCGATCTCTATATCACAGTCTAAAGACCGGATTGATCTTTGTGCTACTGTCGTTGGCTTTGATGAGACTAACCTTAAAATCAGCATCGAGCCGCGCCAGATCACTATCCTAGGTGACAAAGAGACGAGTGGGACGAAAGCCCAGGTCGCAACAGTCGAGCAGGCCCGCTCGTATCCCTATCAAATCCTGGAAGTCGTCGACCTTGCAACGGAGGTGATGCCGGAGAGGGCAGTCGTCGAATTGCAGGCCGGAGTACTAAAATTTAACCTGCCCATAGCAGCCCCGAACGAGGTTGAGACTGGTCGTGCGGCTTAAGTGATGCTCACCCGAACAATTGGATCGCTTGGATGCAAGGCTGGTTGGGTTGAGGGGCGGGCAAAGAACGGCAAGGTCGCTTGGAGGTGCGTGTGGCGGGAGTGGCGAAACCCCTATTCGGCGAGACGCCTGCCGCGGTGTGTACTGACTTCCTGAATGCTCTCCTGGGAGATTATCCGCGCCGGGACTTTCAGGTCCGGTTATGGGACGGCACGATTTGGGGAGCAGAAACGCAGCCCCGGTTCACGCTGGTTCTTAGACATCCGGGAGCGCTGCGTGCCCTGTTTTTCTCGCCCAACGAACTCACCCTCGGAGAGGCCTATATTTACAACAACCTCGACCTTGAGGGTGACATCGAAGCCGCTTTCGATCTAGCAGACTATCTGCTAGACCAGCGACGCAGCCTTGGGAAGAGACTCGATCTCGCTCGGCGCCTGCAGAACTGGTCAGCGGATATTCGAGTTCCCACGAACCGCCAACTGGCCAATTTCCGCGGGCGAGTTCATTCGAGAAACCGCGATCGCCAGGTAATTCACTATCACTACGATCTCCCGACCGAGTTCTACGCGTTGTGGCTGGATCGTCACATGGTTTACTCCTGTGCTTACTTCGCCACGCCGGAAGAAGACCTGGATACCGCCCAGGTGCACAAGTTGGATTACATCTGCAGGAAGGTGCGGCTATGCCCAGGCGACTGTCTCCTGGACATCGGCTGCGGTTGGGGTGGACTGGTCATGCATGCGGCCGCACACTACGGCGTGCAAGCGGTAGGGCTCACACTCAGTGTGCCGCAGGCGGAGGTGGCGCGACAAGGCCTGCGCGAAGCAGGCCTGACTGATCGATGCCGCGTGGAAGTTTCGGACTATCGTGATATTGACCATGGCCACCAGTACGACAAGATTGTCAGCGTTGGCATGTTTGAGCACGTCGGCGAAGAGCACTTGTTGGAATACTTCCGCTGGGCTTGGAACCAGTTGCGCCCGGGTGGAGTGTTCCTGAACCACGGGATTGCGTATTCCGCCACCTTTCAGCGGCGGGGCCCATCCTTTACTGACCGGTACGTATTTCCCGACAGCGGGCTGGTACCGATTAGCACCAGTCTTCGAGCAGCCGAGTTAAGCGGCTTTGAGGTGAGGGATGTGGAAAGTTTGCGTGAGCACTACGCTTTGACACTCCACCACTGGGTCGCACGTCTGGAGGCCCATGCAGAAGACGCGCGTCGGGTCACAGACGATACCACTTACCGCATATGGCGCCTCTACATGGCCGGTGCAGCGCACAGTTTCCGGAGTGGTCGTCTGAACATTTACCAGACTCTGCTCGCCAAGCCATTGAATGGGCAAAGTGGTTTGCCGTTTACCCGCAAAGACTGGTATCAGGGATAGGTCGATACAGATCCAAATCTGCTCAACGAAGGCTGTCGCACGTCGAGGTCTTCGTCCTATCAGGGATTACAGTCAGCGTTTTTCCGGGCCGCCTCTGTGCCTGCCAGGACGTCGCCCCACCGCGAACAAAGGCTATTCCGAGGCAGGGTCGAAAGTAAATGTCAGAGGAAACACACGGTTGACAGGTTGAATCCGCAGCCAGTGCAGAAACAAACTCTGCGTTGGCTCCACTAATGCGCGACTGCCGTCTGCTCCTGCAATGAAAACCGGGCCGGGTACGAGCGCTCCTTAGGTTTTCTATTCCGATACGAGCGTGCCATGTCGAGGAACATTCCCAAGTCGCGGTCGAGATCTGATTGTTGGCCATCGAAATAGAAATTTCGGATCGGGATCCCCGCGAAATCTCGGCTGAGCTTGGGATAGATGGCTTCGCTGACGACGCCGTTCATGCAGGTGAACGGGCTGATGTCAACGATTCCGTCCACCCCGTGCCGCGCGAGGTAGGCGCTTCGGCCCGTGTTCGTGACCATCTCACCTTCGGCTCCGGGAAAAGGAAGATAAGGGTGCGCCAACTCCAGTGTTTCTTCTACGCTAGGTTCCTCATAGCCGACAAAGTCTTCTGAAAATAGTGCTCGCAGCGTGTGTTCATCCGCTCGCTGGATTCTGGAGCGCAGCCTCGACTTGAGCATCGCCCAGGAATGATCGCGTCCCGCCAGCGTCAGATTGCGTTCTTCCTCTTTGTTGGTGTAGGCAATCCACTCGGCGATGTCGGTCATCCAACACTCTGCGCCCTGGGCTTCCAGCCGGCGCACTAGCTCTTGATTGCTGAAGTTGTTCAATCGGCAGTAAATCTCGCCGACGATTCCGATCAACGGACGTGCGCGATCGAAAACTGCCTGGACAGAATGAAACCGATCTCTTGTGCGCAACAGTGAGGCTCCCAGTGAGCGCATCTGGCACGGGGTGCTGGAACAACTCTGCTCAATCGTCTTGCAGAGGTCACTGACTGATTCACGGTAAGCGCGATCCGCATCCCCCGGCTCCATTTCATATGGCCGGGTCTGCAACAAGAGTTTTCGCAGAATGTCCGCTGAAACCAGCGCACGCCAGGCCGTCCGCACGAATGCAGTGTCAAAACCCTGGAAGTCGCTGTAGCCGTGCTCTCCGTGAGGAGAGTAGACTCGCACTTCTCCGTAACCTAGCTCGCGGAGCACTTTGCGCAGAAACGGCGCATATTGCCCGAATCGGCATGGACCGTCGGTTGTTCCCATAAGAAAGACGGTACGTTTCTGGTCGAAGCCCGGCTGCTGAGCGATCTTGAGAAAGTCCCCGGTTGTCACTTTGGCCGGAAAGCATTCGTCGCCCCCGGTATACTTATTGCCCAGCTCGAGAGTGCGTGCATCCGAGGGCGGTGTTGGACGCGAGTCAATACCCAGCCATCGCATTGCGGCACAAACTGCTTCGACGCTACCCTCGGCCATTGCGGGGACATAGACCCTTTTCCCGGCCAAGGGATGGTCCGCGCCAACCTTGCGAGTTATGCAGCGATGTCTAAAGAATGGCATCGTAAGAACCCCGTGCTATCGAGAAATGCCTCACACCGGGTGATGTAGCCGGCATCATTGGAATGACCGTCAAACTGCAGCACCAGAGTGGGCTTGCCGCTGGCCTCTTCCAGAAATGACTTGAGATAAGAATCCGGACCGCATTTGAAGTTGGAGATGTAGATCAGGTGGAGGTCGGGATTGGTCCGCGCGAATCGAGCAGCCGCGAGGATCAATCGCCCCGAGTACCAATACATGTTGTCGTTGATCTCGGACACATCCTCGCCATCCAGCGGGAGAAAGTCCAAGGGCAGCACATTAATGCCGTACAGTGCCCGCAGTTTGCGGGGAATGTCGCAACACACGGCGCGGTCGTAGATGTTGTAGGTACGGCCCAGCACCACGACTGCCGGCTCGCCCCTCACTCTCAAGATTTGCAGCGCTGCTTGCCCTGCGCGTTGCACAGTTTCTGCGAACTCGCGTTGCGCTCGATATGCCTCGGCCACAGCAAGATCGCTGGCTGTCTTGTGTAGTCCAAGCTGATCCGCCAGACGGTGCAACTCCACCCGAACAAGTTGCTGTCCCTGGCGGAAGTGAATGGTTGGGCAGAGGAGCTTGCCGTCCAGACGACGCTCCAGCTTTTCGACCGCGCGCACCACGAACGGCAAAGTCTGGTTCCAGGGGCACAGTTTCGACTCGGACTGCATGAACCGTGTTTCGGCGTCCACAACGTTTGGAAGCAGAACGTAATCCACGCCGGATTCCAGCAATGCGTGCACGTGGCCGTGCGCTACCTGGACTGGAAAACACGGCTGGGCAATTGCCAACTCTTCCCCCTTGGCCACGGTGGTGCGGTCGGTGGAGTCCGAAAACGCGACGTTGTATCCCAGTTCCTGCAGGTAGGTACACCAAAAGGGAAAGTGATCGTAATAGAACATGGCCCGGGGAATGCCGACCGTCTTCCGTCCTTCCTGAGGCGGCTGGAGCTTTGCCACGAGCAACCGATCGCGCCAAGACAGCAGATCTTCGATCACCGGCTGGCGATCGGTGCGTGACCGCTTACGGAACTTGTCGGAGCATTGGTCGCCCCAATAGCTCTTTTCTCCGTCAATCACAAATTCCTTCATGTCGCAATAGTTAGAGCAGGCACGGCAAACGAAGTCGCGGCTGGTCCACTTCACCCGCTGCAGATTGAATCCGCGAAATCTGGTGTTTTCTCCGCTCGCCAACATGCGATCGCGTGCGATCAGCGCCATGCCGATGGCACCGATCACGCCGTTGTGCGGCGGCACCACGATAGGCTTTTTCAAAATCAGGGAAAATGCGGCTGCTACCGCGTCGTTGAACGCGGTGCCTCCCTGGAAGTAAATTACGTCGCCCACCTTTCGCCCACGGACGACGCGATTCAGGTAGTTGAGGGCGACCGAGTATGCCAGCCCAGCGCACAAATCCGCCACAGAGGCGCCCTTCAAGAGCAGGTTGCTTACATCGCGTCCCATGAAGACGGTGCAACGCTCACCCAGCCGGATCGGGCTGCCAGAGGAGAGCGCGAGCCGCGCGAATTCATCCTTGATCGCAACCCCCAGTTTCTCGGCCTGCTCCTCCAGAAACGAGCCGGTTCCGGCGGCACAAGCTTCATTCATGGTGAAGTCGACCACCGCGCCATTGCGAATGCGAATGAACTTGGAATCCTGCCCGCCAATGTCAAAGATCGTGTCCACCAGCGGCATTCCAAGTTGGCGGCATACGTGCACCGCGCCGGTTGTGTGCGCCGTGATCTCGTCATTCACCGTGTCGGCTCCGGCGAGTTCCCCGATCAGCTCTCTCCCCGATCCAGTCGTGCCAACGCCTCGAATGTGAAGGCGTGCGCCGAGTTCGTCCTCGATCTCGCGCAGTCCCGCGGTCACCACTTCAATCGGACGGCCCGAGGTAGGCACGTAGATCTCCTTCAGCAGACGGCCGGCGGCGTCCAGCACCACAAAATTCGTACTCACCGACCCAACGTCAATGCCCAGGTAAGCATCGGTGTAGCTCTCCCTCTGCAGCGCCGTCGCAGGCGCTCTGTTCCGCAGCAGCGTCACGTTGTTGAGCGAAAGAGGATCGTTCGTCGGGATCTGTTCTACCGCTACCGCTTCCGACGGTACCTTGCGAAACCCGGACACGGTGCTCTTAGCACCGGCTTCCATGGTGCCTATGCTTGCGCCCAAGGCGGGCATCCAGCAATTCAGATCTGGGACCAGGCAATCTGATTGCTGGAGCCCAAATGCCTCTCGGAGTGCCTCGCTTACGCCAGCATTCATCGCCACACCGCCCACAAACGCTACCGGCGTCGCAACGCGCCTTCCCTTGACGATGCTGGACTTGAAGTTTCTGGCCACCGCCTCGCACAGGCCGCGCAGGATCTGGTCGACTGTGTATCCCTTCTGCTGGGCGTGAATCATGTCGCTCTTGGCAAACACCGAACATCGGCCTGCCACGCGGGCCGCGCAACTCGCATCGCACGCGGCTGCGCCCACTTCCTCCACCTTGTATTGCAGGCGCGAGGCTTGCTGATCAATAAAAGATCCAGTCCCTGCAGCACAATCGGTGCTGAATTGGTAGTCCAGAACTCCAAGGTTGCCGGAGCTGCCCACATCGCCCAGCCGGATATACATCGCGGTTTCCCCGCCCATCTCAAACACGGTCCGGACTTGTGGATAAAACGCGCGCATGCAACGAACCAGCGTGCGAATTTCATCTTCAAAGTCGGCATTGAACAGAGCGGCGATCGTTTTTCCACCTGATCCCGTGAAGCGGATGGCGGCGATCGATTCTTCCGGCACTGTTGCCTTAAGTTCGCGCAAAAGCTCTGACGCGGCCTGCAGAGGATTGCCCTGGATTCGCCGGTAGATGGAACAAACGACAGCACAATCCGACCATCTGTTCACTTGAGGCAGTTTGGGGACAAAAAAAAGGCGGGATTTGGAGTCAGCGAGTCGAGAAATGGTAGAGCAATCCTCGTGACGACCGACGGCCGCCAGTTTCACACTGACCGACCCAACATCCAGGCCAACGTGGAGCAAAGTGCCTCCTCGCTTGAGTTGTTGAAGCGTTCACTTCCATCCTCAGGTCAAGCCGCCTGAGAGATTTTCGGTGCGGTTTCGAGAGGTATGGGCAGAACTGTTGCCTCCCAGCGACTTCGCAGGAAACCTAATGTCAAAAACCCGGCGCCTAACATGAAGCTCGCGTAGCCGGGTACGAGAATGAGAGCCAGGGGAAGCAGCGCGAGTGCCGCCAGCACTATCGGTAGATGCAAAACCATGACCCCGATACATGTGCGGTTCCAGTGCGGGCTGTCGCCCCGCTCACGCCATATCCAGAAAGCAATTGGTAATGCCCAGAGCAGTCCCAATACAACAAGGTTGAGCAACGGCGGTACCGTTGAATCCAGTCGGGCCACGCCCAGCGGCAGATCGCACAATGCAAAGATTGCGATGACCGTCGAGACGGACGCGAGTACCCTCGTTTTGCGCAGTCGGTCACCCTTGCGTCGCGCCGCCACAGCTGCCAGCGCGAGCACTGCGAGGGCGAGAGCTGCGACGTAGATGCAACGGCCAGCCTCGGACAGAACCCGCCATGCCGGCCACTGCAAGCTATATGCCGCCGTCGGCCAATTCTGGTCCCCGGTCACAACCTCCAGTCCGGAGCCTCCAAGTGGACCCATAGCTACTATCAGGCTGAAGAGGATCAGCACCGCTCCCAGCAGCAAGGCGGCTTTCGGCCGCAGGAGGGTGATCAGCCACTCGCCGCAGTGTCCCACGATTCGCACCACGACGGCAGGCCGATTCTTGTTGAAGCAAGCAGATGTCGGATCTATCGTCCGAGCCACGAACTGCTCGCTCGCCACCACGGCGATTGTTATCAGGGCCGCGGCGAAAATGGCACCGAAGATGCAGCGACCGGGGCTGCCGATTAGGGTAGACAGAACGAAAAAGTTGATGAAGCCCGAATTTCGGACGAGAGGAACGACGATTACGCGAAAGCGCGTTGCCACGATGGAGGCCCAGCCGACCCAGGTAACGATGATCGCCACCGCTGACGACATGCGGGCGAGAAACGCCCACCGCTGCACGATCGAGTCCGCGTGTTCTTTTGTTTCTGTGCCCAGCACATCGGGAAACACGCGGAAATAGCCAAAGGCGTAGATAGCTGCCGGACCCAACGTCACCGTCAACGCAAACAGGCGATTTTGGAAGGCGAAGAGATGTGGCGCCCTCCAGGCGCAAATGCATCCGACGAGCGCAAGCAACAGAATGGCAGTGCCGACAGCAAGCCGCAGCCAATTGGACCCGAAACGCACTCGAAACGATTTGTTTGAGCCCACCGTAAGTTCGTGCTTCATAGGGGACTCCTGATTCGGGCAAGCGTTCTCTGCTTGTTGACCTCCCGCACACCCACTACTTCATCTTCTCGATTTCCTCCAGAACTCTTTGATCAAAGCTGTTAACGGCCTGCCTGCGTTGCGTGTTATTTCCCTGATAGGGGCTCCAGACTAGATTCCCACGTACCCGGATCGGGACATTTGCAAGTTCTTTCCCTTCGGCATCCTGAAGAACCAGGTGGCAGTCGATCGTGCTGCGGCCCGCGCCAAAGCCAACCATGAACCGTTTCGCAGCGCTACCCGAGGTGAACTCGTCCAATACGATGTGGGCGCGAATGGGCGCGGTCTCGGCCACTTCGAAATTGGCAGAACGGAATGCATTCCTCAGGCTGTCCTGGACCAGATTGGGCGCCGACGAATCTTTTACCTTCTCCGGCTTGGGCACTACTGTCGGATCGATCTGGACAGTTTTAACCTCGTGCAGAGCAGCAGTGCTGGGAGTTACGAGGTTCTGTGCCTGAGCGTGATAAAAGAGAAGGATGCAACATGTAACAACTGCGATTTGGACAGTTTTCCGAATCATAATGACCTCCTGTCAATGCGATTTGCACGGAGAATCAATTCCGGATTTTGACCCCTTCCGTCGTACACGAGCACCGAGGCCAAAGCGGCGCGCCAGCTTTCATGGCTGCAGCCTGAAAGCAGCAGCGACTCCGGCATGATCGGACGACCACAGCCCATTCCGTGGACTAAGACCTGTCCGCACAATGCGCATCGGAGCGGTGCCACTACCATGAGTCAGAATCAAGTCAATCCGCTGTAGCGCCGACGGGCCTATTCCTGAATCCTCCAGAAAGAGTGGCCAGGTAAATCCTGCATTTTCCGGATGGATGTTGCTCCAAATGTCCACGAACCCAGCGCTGGTTAGGATCCCGTAGGCCGGGCCGCTCTCCCAACTGGGTGCATGAGCGTCAGAATTAAGATCGCCTGCCAGAATGAGCGGCAAATCCGTGGCGAGCGGGCCGCTCAATAGTTCGTTGGTCTGCGCCGCCTGATAATCGGGGCTGAAGGTTTCCAGGTGCGTCGTGACAAACCGATAATTCTTGCCGCGTATCTTCACATCCACGGCGATCCATCCGCGCAGGAATGGGATCGACTGGCCGGCAACGGTAAAATTCAGCGTCGCGGCAGCGCTGAAGTGATCCGCTTGCTTTTTGACCACTTTAAGATCCGCCGCCGGAAGATCGGTGCGCACCAGAACTGCATCGTAGTCTGTGAGGCCGACCTGGATCATGTTCTGGTAATTGGCATCCAGCGCCGGCAGGGAGATATCGGCATTCTTCTGGACCACGACCACTTTGTAATGCAGGCCGCGCGCTTTAAGCGCTGCCATTAACGAGTCCAACCCACTCACCACGACCGTCAGCTCGGTCGATCCGTATGGTCCCGAACTTAAAGTTGTGACTTCCTGCAGAGCGACCATGTCGGGATGATGCCTTTGAATTTCGGCGGCGATGCCGTCGGCGCGCTGAGCAATGTTGCTGTTGAGCATCTCCTGATAGGTTTGCGTGATCGCGACCAGGACTGCGGAAAGATCATTGGGGTCTGCCGTCAGCACGTACCAGAAGTCTGAGCCCGCATCCATATTTCGACTCATCACATCCAGCTGCCGAGGTGCAGAGGCGCTTACAGTCTGCACTCCAGCGCTCAGGAGGACTAAGACCACGAACAGGGACACTAATTTTCGGATCATAGCTTGCTCCTCATTTAGTAGTATCGGAAACGAACAACTAGGTTCTTTTCGTCGTACGCGGTCTCCGGCACATCTTCTGCCGAAACAGCCAGAGACGCACCGAAACCCAGAAGCACGCAAAGAACGAGAATCGAGCGGAAACGTTTTCTAACAGCGAAGAGAATGGTTAAGGATGGTGAGGGAATCCTGGACGTACCCGGGCCGTGCGTTGTTTTCACGACGGCTCTTGCAGCGTTTCGTCAAAGAGTTGAAGTGGAGCAGAGAGCAGCGCAGCTCGGCCTTGGTAATCCGGGCCGAGGCTTGCGGTACCACGATTGAGAACAGAGGAGTGGCCTCGTAAGGCAGTCCCTCCGACTCGTCATACGCCGTCTCCGGCACATCTTCTGCCGGGAGAGCTTGACACACAGAGAAGCTCAGGAGCAGAAGAAAGATGAACATGGAACACGCCCTGTTCATAAAGTATCCGCTTCCCGAGAATTCGGGCCATTCGCCTCAGGGGGTGTGCATCTCAACGGGCGGGAACTGCTCTTCGGAGAGGCGGAAGGATCTTACGACCAATAACTTTACTCCTTATGTTTAATCTCTGCAATAGCAGGGCATCACCGTTCGGTGTAACTCCAATCACGGGTTGGAGCACGTGGGGGCTGGGTGAGAGGCTCTTAGCATCGATCGTCGCGAAATATCGCGTTCACGCCAACAACCCGGTCATTTGAGTCTATGAATGCCGTGCGACCCACGCAGCGGGAGTAAAGTCTGTAAGGCACCGGATCGGGAGATCGGCAAGCCCAGGGGGAATCGTGGAGAAGTAATCGCGCACCGGGACTTGCAGCCGACGGCAGCTTTCCACGACGGAGAGAATCGCTGCAACCTTCGGTCCCGCTTGTGCGCTGCCGATGTGCAACCAATTCTTCCGGCCAAGAGCTACCGGACGCATGGAGTTCTCCGCCAGGTTAGTACTTAGCTCCAATTCGGGATACTCCAAGAAGCGGGTGAGCTTCTTCCACAGTGCGAGTGCGTACTGGCAAGCCTTGCTGAGTGCGCTGGAAGGCAAAGCTACGGACTGCGCTGCGTCGATCTTGCTTCGAATATCATCGAGAAGAGGTCTCGCTGTTTCCTGACGCCGGATATGGCGTGCCGCAGTAGTCAGCATTTTGCGGCGAGCTTCTGCATCGACGGCAAACAGTTCGTTCATCTGAGCCACAATCGGGGTTGCAACCGGATCTCGGGGATTTAGCTGCACCGCCTCGAAAAACTGTCTTCTAGCATGCGCCCAACAACCAGCATGTACCATTCTCGGCCCACCGATTTGGTCATACGCCGGAAACTGTGTGCATGTCAGAGAAACGAACAAAAGCCGATAAAGCCCAGCGAGAGGCTGATCAACTCGAAAAGAAGGCGTCCCACCGTCCGCCACAGAATCCGGGGAAGAAACCACGCGAGGACTTCAGCCAAGCCGCTGTGCGTATCGTCGAAGAGGCTGCTGAGAAGCATTAAGCCCCGGCCAATCAGCCCCACAGCCAGACCGTCCAGCGGGCGGTTTTGCATTCGCCGTTGCCTGCTACGGGCCAGCAGCCCCCGTCTACTGGACGAGTGGGTCCGTGCGCTATCTTATTAGGTGCACGCTGACGATGTAGATGGCGCTGCCCAAACAAACTGCGGCGAGCGTGAGGGCTGCAAAAACCCTCCTGAACAGCCGTCGCTCACTTGGGGGAGGATTCTGGTCCAGTGCGGCCCGGTATTTTTCGATCCATTCGTGTTCGCGATCGCTCATCCGATTACTTCCGATCCGATCTGGCTGCTTTCAATTACCAGCATGTTACATTGCTATCCGCACGCTCGCTGAGAATTTTGCCCAAACCGCGAAGGCCAACACCGCGGAAGCGAAACCGGCCTGCTCGGGGCAGCGATCTCCTCGAACGCGGCGCCACAATTTTCTCGGCAGTCGAAGAAATCTCCTCCGCGTAACGGGAGTCGGCACGGAGATGGGGAAGCCGAGAGCGGTTAAGTCTACTGGCTGTGTCACGGCCAGGCTTTGATCATTCAGAAATCAATTACAGGCCTTGCCATGGTCGGCATGTGCGCCTTTGGCTTTCGCCTCGGCCTCGGTCATGTACGCACCAGCTTTAGTCTTGCCATACCACTCCGTGCCGGGGCAGTGGTAGACGTTGGTCGCGGTATTTAGCCAGACTTGACCTGCTCCTCCGCCCGGCGCAGGAGCGACGGTTTTGGCTGTTGTTTTCGCTGCGGGTGCTGAAGCAGGTGCTGGGGCCGGAGTCGCAGCGTGGGAGCAACTGGCTGAATCCTCGGCCACACACAATAAGGAGCAAGGGGCAATTGTGCGAGCACAGTACATCCTGAGTATGCTGAAAAATATCAGCTCAGCTCCTCACGCTTGAGCGATTGCCGGTCATTGCTGGCCGGCTTGACGTCTGGTTCGAAAACCGCGAGCAAACGAGTGTTCTCGTCAATTCCGAAGCTACAGACGCGTGACCCCGTCGCGACGAGCTACGCTTCTTTCGCTCACGCGGTCAATGCGTGCTAACGCCTGTTAGCGTCAAATACCAACAGAGTTTTCGTTAAACCCAATGCCCCACCGGCATTCACATAACGGCGCCTCTGCGCTCAAGCGTCTACAAAAGGCGACAGGCATCGAGCAACTATTTCCGGTGGTACTGGGTTGTAGAAAAACCCAGACGCCCACTCGAATCCGGTAATCCGGGCAATCTGGGGCAGGATCTCTAGGTGCCAGTGGAAGTCTTCTTCGATCGTATTCCAATACCCTGCTCTAGGTCGCAGGAATGGTCTGTCCTGGAGCGATAAGTTGTAGGGCGGCCCGCCCAATGTGTGGTCCAACTTCCGCAAGACATCGCGCAGGATCCGGGCCAGACTCTCAACTTGCCCGGGGCTGATGCGGCTGAAGGCGCTGTTGTGAGACTTGGGAAACACTGCCATCTCGAACGGAAAGCGCGAGGCAAAAGGAGCAAATGCCACAAAATTTTCATTCTCACTGATCCACCGCTTTCGCTCCGTTAGCTCCTGCTGGAGCACATCGCAGTAGATGCATCGTTCCTTCAAAGCGAAATAGTCGCGAGCGGTCATGAGCTTGGTCTTAACTGTGCGCGGTGTCACCGAGAGGGCCATCAAGTGCGAAATTGAATGGCTAATGGTGTGGGCGCCAGCTTCCTCCCCATGGTTCTTGAAGATCAGCACATAGCGCATCCGCTTATCGCCCTCCAGATCGACGACGCGCGCTGCGTAGGCCCGGATTACGTCAGAGATTTCGTGGATTTCAAGTTCGTGGAGGCTACGGTCGTGGCGGGGTGTCTCGGCAATTATCTCGTGTGCGCCCACGCCATTCATCAAATCGTGGAACCCTTCGGCGCGCTGTCCCAATTCGCCTTCGATCCGTAATCGTGGATTGGAGTTGGGTACCACGCGCACGGACCACCCCGGCCCGTTTGGGGACGAACCCGGGTTGCGGATGGCAAAGACTTCCGGCGGCGTGGAAGCTTCATTTGTTTCGCAGAATGGGCAGAACGTAGTTCCCCTGACGAATTTCTTGAAATGAAAATCCAAGGGACGTACCGTCGGGGTCTCAGCCATGATTACCCAGCGGCCAGTGAAGACGTCTTTGCGCATTTGAGACATTGGCCTCCGGCTGATGAGTTCGATCGCAACGCCTGTCGCGGGAACATCCGTGCATCAGTCTACAACGTTGCCGGAGGAGAGTAGGATTTCATGTAGAGACCCACAATGATCCCAGGGAGTTCCAATACGTTAAGTTCTCCAGTGAAGGAGGTGTTTTGTGACTACCTACATCATGCTGAGTCGCTTTTCTCCAGAGGCATTTGCGGATCCCAAAAACTTTAAGGATTTGGCTGCTGCGGTGTCGGCACAAATCAAAAGGCAATGTCCGGACATCACTTGGAAAGGCAGCTTTGCGACTTTAGGGCGCTTCGATGTCGTCGATTTCGTCGAAGCAGAGGATCCAAAGCAAATCGAGAAGGCCGCAATGATCATACGCGCCTACGGGCATTCGATGACGGAAACGCTGGTTGCGACCCCGTGGAAGGAATTTCTTTCAGTGCTCTGATCTTCAAACCTGCTCCTCGCTAGATCAGCGGTCTTATTTGGAGGGCTATACCTCGTAATCGTGGCCCTTGAATGACATGTGTCCGCTGAGGGCGCCGAAGCGGTACGAGGGCTGCGCCCGAAAGATGTTCTCTGAACTCAAGACGTTTTGTGACCGCGGTCACGTGCAACCGTGCGCCAAGGCACCGCGATTGGTCTCTATGCGGAGTAGCAAGAACTTATAGGTTCATAGTTGGCCGGAAGGAGTTTCCCCATGAGGCCGACCTCCATCTCAAGCCGCCACCAAGAGAAACAGGATCAAGGACACACGCAAGTTGAACTCCGAGCACAAATTCGCAGTCGTGCATACCAACTCTACGAGCAGCGTGGTCGTAAGGATGGGGACGACCTAGGTGATTGGTTGAAAGCAGAGGAAGAAGTTCTCGAGGGCAAATACCATAGAGCAGCCTAAGGCTCAGACAGTGTTTTTCGCCGGGCTGCGTGTCCCGGGCTAGTCGAGTCGGCCATTCAAAATAGGGGTATCGTTGATTCCGGAGTTTTGGTCATGCTTGCCAAATGCATTAACCCTGCGTGCACTGCCGTATTTCGGTATTTGCACGAAGGCCGACTCTTTCGGCTGGAAGCTGATCCGGGTCCGACATCTCAACACAATTGGAACTCACCCGGGCTCAAACCTGGCGAGTTTTATTGGCTGTGCGGTGCGTGCTCGACACTGATGACATTGCACCTCGCCGACGACGGAGCGGTCGTTGCTGCCAGGCTGCCGGGGTGCATCGCTAATTGCGAGACATTCCTCTCCCTGCATGAACAGAAGGGATTTTCTCTCAGGTGCGTTAACTTTTTATAGAAGATCGGCAAACGGAATCAGGCGATCGCGGTTACGGGCTCACTGTGCCAGGAGGTTTCCCATGAAAACGCTACTGCATTCTAAGCCGCATTTGGGCGGCTATTTCCACATGACTCAACTGCATGGAATATTTCTGTTTATAACGAGCCTCCTCCTGGCAGCGCTGGCCGTCCTAGTACTGGTTTCGTCGACCAAGTGATATGTGCTGGTTGCACGTCTTAACCTCTTTCCAATTGGCAGGTTACAGAGTATCGCGGAATAGGCGACAACAGGCTTCAGAGCAGGTCTTAACCGCGCTGCCCGACGCGCCGTTTGGCGCATACTCCTAAGCGCATCTGTGATACCAGTCACAGACCAAGACTGATCCAAGCAGTCAACATAGGAACCGTGTGGCTTTGGTACTTGCGGGAGCACTGTTATGAAACACGCTGTCGCGCGGCTGTTTTCGTCGATTTTATTGTTTCCGCTGACTGCTGTTGTCCTCATATCTGGGTGCGGAAACAAAGAACAAGCTCAAGCGGCAGGCGGTTCCGCGGGGCGTCCACCTGCACCGGTGGTTGTAGCCAGTGTGGAGCAGCGCGACGTTCCCGTTCAGATCAGGGCCATCGGCAACGTTGAAGCTTACCAGACCGTGCAGATCAGGTCCCAAGTCAACGGTCAAATCCAGAAGATCTTCTTCAAAGAAGGAGAGGATGTACGCCAGGGTCAACCGCTGTTTCAGCTGGACAAGCGTCCTTTCCAGGCTGACCTCGAAAAAGCCATTGGCCAAATGAAGCACGATCAGGCGCAGGCGGAGAATTCGCGGATCCAAGCGAACCGCTACTCCCGCCTGGAAAACGACGGTATTGTCTCCCATGAACAGGCCGAGCAGTTGCGTGCCCAGGCCAAGGCCGATGCGTCTGCGGTGGAGGCAGACAAGGCTACCGTCGAGGCCGCCCGCGTACAGTTAGTGTACACAGATATCGTTGCTCCCATCGACGCACGCGCTGGCGCACTGCTGATCAATTTAGGCAATCTGGTGAAGGCGAACGATACGCCATATCTGGTGCAGTTGAACCAAGTCACGCCGATCTATGTCACCTTTTCAGTGCCGGAAGCGAACTTAGACCGGGTGCGGCAGCGCTTCACTGCTGGACAGCTCAAAGTTCTGGCTTATCCCAAGGGACAATCGGACAGTCCGGCAGAGGGCCGGTTGACGTTCATTGACAACGGAGTCGACACAACGACCGGCATGTTCAAGCTAAAAGGCACGTACCAGAACAGGGACCGACGTCTGTGGCCAGGAGAGTTTGTCGATGTTGCGCTGGTGCTCTCAACTCAGAAGAATGCCGTCGTTGTCCCGACAAAAGCGATCCAAACCGGGCAACAAGGAGAATATGTATACGTCGTCACGGCGGACAGCACGGCTGAATCTCGGCCGGTCAAGACGGCGGGGGTGTATCAGAATCTAACCCTCATTTCGGACGGCCTGAAGACCGGAGAGTACGTGATTGTGAACGGCCAGTTGCGCGTGGCTCCGAACGCAAAAGTGACGGTGCAGAGCACCCTGCCTGGAACTCAGACGGGCCCGGCGACGGCCGGCGGTCCTGCCGGAGGCGGACCGTGAGTCTTTCCGAGCTCTTTATCCATCGGCCGATTATGACCACCTTGGTCATGGCCGCGAGTCTTGTCTTTGGTATTTTTGCCTACCAACTGCTGCCTGTCAGTGACCTGCCCAATGTGGACTTTCCCACGATTTTGGTGAGCGCTTCTCTGCCCGGCGCGAGTCCGGAGACGATGGCGTCTTCCGTTGCCACCCCGATGGAAAAGCAATTCTCGACCATCGCCGGTATCGACTCAATGACGTCGACAAACTCTCTTGGGCTGACCAACATTACCATCCAGTTCAACCTCAGCCGGAACCTCGATGGTGCCGCACTGGACGTCCAGGCAGCCATTACAGCAGCTGGGGGCCAATTGCCTCCCCAGATGCCGACGCCCCCAACCTTTCAGAAAGTGAATCCCGCTGATTCACCCATCCTTTATTTGGCGCTGAGTTCGCCGACGATGAAGCTGTCCGACGTCGACGAAGCCGCGGAGACCACCATTGCCCAGAACGTCTCCATGGTGAGCGGTGTGGCGCAGGTGCAGGTTTATGGAGCGCAGAAATACGCAATGCGCGCGCAACTCGATCCGAGTGCTCTGGCTTCACGCCAGATTGGGATCGACGAAGTCAGTGCTGCGCTGCAATCGGGAAACACCAACCTTCCCACGGGCACGCTTTATGGACAGAACCATACGTTCACGATTCTATCCAACGGACAGCGGATGAATGCTCCGCAGTTCGGGCCCATGGTGGTGGCCTATCGGAATGGTTCCCCGGTTCGCCTGAACGAGCTCGGCCGCGTGATGGACAGCGTGCTGAACGACAAGACTGCGAGCTGGTTCAACGGAGTTCGAGCCATCGTGCTGGCGATTCAAAAGCAGCCGGGAACCAACACCGTTGCGGTCGTGGACAGCATCAAGAAACTGCTGCCCCGACTGGAGGAGCACACGCCCGCCGCGGTCCAAATCGACACACTCTACGACCGCTCTGTTTCCATTCGTGCCTCGGTTAATGACGTCAAGTTCACCCTGCTGCTGACCATTGCTCTGGTCATCATGGTGATCTTCGTCTTCCTGCGGAACGTTTCTGCCACCATCATCCCGTCCCTCGCGTTGCCCATGTCCATCATCGGGACATTCTCGGTGATGTACCTCTTGGGCTATAGCCTCGACAATCTTTCCTTGATGGCGCTGACGTTGTCCGTCGGATTCGTTGTGGATGATGCCATTGTCATGTTGGAGAACATCGTTCGCCATATGGAGGGGGGGAAACGGCCGCTACAGGCAGCGATGGATGGCGCCAGCGAGATTGGCTTCACCATTCTCTCGATGACGCTGTCGCTGGCTGCCGTCTTTATTCCGCTGTTGTTTATGGGGGGAATCATCGGGCGTTTACTTCATGAATTCGCGGTGACCATCGGTGTGGCGATCCTGGTCTCTGGATTCGTATCGCTGACCCTGACCCCGATGCTCTGCAGCCGGTTTCTCCGTCACCAGGAGCGGTCTGGCCACGGACGGCTCTTCAATATCAGCGAGCGGGTTTTTGACACCTGGCTGCGTGGTTACAACCGCAGCCTGAAGGCAGTCCTGCGGCACAAGTTCGCAACCCTGATGGTGTCTTTCGTTGTGATCGGACTGACATTTTATCTATACACGATCTCGAAGACCGGATTCATTCCGGATGAAGATCAAGGCCTGGTCTTCGCGTTTACCGAGGCGCAACAGGGAATTGCGTTTCAGGACATGATGCAATTGCAGCAAAAAGTTGCCGATGTGGTGCGGTTCGATCCCAGTGTTATGAACACCATGTCTGCGGTCGGCAGTCCCATCAATCAGGGCCGCATTTTCTTTCGCCTGAAGGACAAGAAAGATCGCGTCCACCACATGAGCGCAACGGAGGTGATTCAGGAACTTCGTCCGAAGGTATCGCAGATCCCGGGACTGAATGTGTTCATGCAAATTCCACCGACCATCCGCATCGGCGGATCTCTGACCAAGTCACAATATCAGTACACGCTGCAATCGCCCGACACAACGCAGCTTTACGAGGACGCACCCAAGCTGGAGAGTGCTCTCCGCGCCCTTCCGCAATTGCAGGACGTTACCAGCGACTTGCAGGTCAAGAACCCGCAGCTCACCGTGGAAGTCGACCACGACAAGGCCTACGCGCTCGGATTGACGCCCGCTCAGGTTTCCGACGCTCTCTATTCCGCCTACGGCACCCGCCAGATCAGCACGATATACGCGCCCAACAATGAGTACTATGTCATCGTAGAATTGTTGCCGGAATTCCAGGACAATCCGGACAAGCTTTCGCTTCTGTACGTTCGCTCCAGCGCAGGGAAATTGGTTCCGCTCGATACCGTCGCGAAGCTGATACCTTCAGTTGGCCCCCTGATGGTGAATCACCTGGGTCAGCTGCCGGCCGCAACCATCAGCTTCAACCTCAAGCCTGGAACAGCGCTGGGCGACGCAACAAAGTTGGTCGAGCGCGAGGCGCTTCGTGTGCTCCCCGGCGACATTCAAGGCACATTCCAGGGGACGGCTCAAGCTTTCCAAAACTCATTCACTGGCATGGGTCTGTTACTCTTGGCGGCGATTCTAGTGATCTATATCATTCTAGGAATTCTGTATGAGAGCTTCATCCATCCCCTGACAATTCTCTCCGGTTTACCCTCAGCCGGTGTCGGCGCACTCCTGACCCTCAACCTCTTCCACCAGGAGCTGAATCTCTACTCGTTTGTGGGGATCATCATGCTGATCGGTATCGTCAAGAAGAATGCCATCATGATGATTGACTTCGCCCTGGAAGCGGAGCGGACAGAAGGAAAGAGCCCGGAGGAGTCCATCTATCAGGGCGCGCTCATCCGGTTCCGTCCGATCATGATGACCACTATGGCGGCCCTGATGGGAACGCTGCCCATCGCGATTGGCTTTGGTGCGGGCGCAGACTCGCGGCGAGGGTTAGGCCTGGCGGTAGTGGGCGGTCTGCTCTTCTCGCAGATCATAACGCTCTACATCACGCCGGTTTACTACGTGTACCTCGATAAGCTACAGGCAAGATTCCGGCGCGGGTCTGGTGGACGAAAAACTGAAGCCCATCCAAAAGAAAGGCTCAACGAGCTTGTTTTGGTGGGGCGGAACCACTGAAGGAACTGCGCTCATCTTCGAAGAACTGCTGAAAAAGAAGAACACAAGAAGTTCCACCCGAGTGGTCCAAAACCGTCCGCTGGAGGATCTGGCTGATGTGGCAGATGGCGAACAATCACCATTTCACCAGCAATTCTCGATGGGCGTGAACACCTGTTCAACATGGCTACGAGCGGTTTGGCCCGGGATACAACTGAGCCCGGCTCCTTGCCGTCGAGCGGCGGCCGGGCGAAATACCCTCACCTTAAGGGAGTCGGGCGCAGTTCGCGGTATTCAGTTTTCGTCCTCCTCTGACGATTAGAAAACCTTCCCCATTCCCCTGTCTGTGACTTCCATCACCCGGCTGCGCTGGTCAACGAGTGTGTCCAGGCAGAAGGCGGTGCTTATGTCTCCTGCTCACCAACTCAACGGCTTTCCAGGCAAAAGGAAAACCGGCCGCCCAGCAGTCAATCATGGACTGTAATT
>Ga0335077_10002955_pt1 | contig 20378 bp, 18 predicted proteins | sample Lox_Sample_31_FD_207151 | JGI IMG/M metagenome (GOLD analysis project Ga0335077, IMG submission 207151) | Soil microbial communities from Loxahatchee National Wildlife Refuge, Florida, United States - Lox_Sample_3.1 | ecosystem: Environmental > Terrestrial > Soil > Wetlands | place: USA...
CATGCTTGGAGAAGACTCGAAGGAGAGGCGAATTTTAGCAGCCCCCGGGTTCCGGGCGGCCGTTTTGACAGGCCGCGGGCTTGGCCCCTAAGATGCTGCGGCGCTTCCCGGCCTCGGCGACGCGCGAACGAGCGATGACGATCCGAAAGCGCCAGGAGGGGCCCATCACCGCGGAGCGCCAGTTTCGCAACGCGCTCGCGCAGTTCGCGACGGGCGTCACGATCATCACCGCCCGCGCCATTCACGGTTTCGTGGGCTTCACGGGCAACTCGTTCAACTCGGTGTCGCTCGACCCGCCGCTCGTGATCTGGAGCCTCGCGCGCCAGTCGCGCAGCCTCGCCGCATTCCAGGCCGCGGAGCGCTACGCCGTCAACGTGCTTGCGAGCGATCAGGTCGCGCTGGCGCGTCGGTTCTCGCGGCCGCACCTGGACCGATTCGCCGGTGTGGCCTTCCGGCTCGACGAGAGCGGAGCGCCGCTGATCGAGGGCTGCACGGCGTGGCTCGAGTGCCGCCACCATGCGCTCCATCCCACCGGCGATCACATGCTCTTCATCGGCGAGGTCGTCGCCGCGTCGTACCGCAGCGTGCCGCCGCTGCTCTGGCACGGCGGCGCGTTTCGCATCGGAAGCTCGGCCGCCGCGAAGCGCCGGCGTTGACGCCGGCTGCGGCGGCTCGTCAGGCGGCGATCCGCGCCGTCGGCTTGCTCGCCTGGAAGAGCCGGTACATCTCGCGGAAGACCGGACCCGGCTTGCCGCCCGCGTAGAGCTTGCCGTCCAGCGTCGTGACCGCAAGCACTTCCTTCGTCGAAGACGACAGCCACATCTCGTCCGCCGACAGCGCGTCGGCGCGGGTAACGGGGCGCACGTCGAGCGCGAGACCGCCCGCCCGCGCGAGGTCCCACGTCGCGTCGTAGGTGATCCCCGGAAGAATCAGGTTGTCCTTCGGCGGTGCGACGATGCGGCCGCCGGTGACGATCAGCACGTTGGAGGCGGAAGCCTCGGTCAGGTAGCCGTTGCGGAACAGGATCGTCTCCGCCGCTCCGCGATCGACGGCCAACTGCCGGGCCAGCACGTTGCCGAGCAGCGAGATCGTCTTCAGGTCGCAGTGCAGCCAGCGCTCGTCTTCGGCGGTGACGACGGCGACCCCGTTCTCGACCTGCTCCGCCGTGGGCAGCGGCAGCGGGTTCGCCATCATGAACACGGTCGGCGGCGTGTCCCTCGGGAAGGCGTGGTCGCGCTTGGCCGCGCCGCGAGTCACCTGGAAATACACACCCTGATCGTCGAAGGGCTGGCGCGCGACAAGCTCGCGGATGATCGCTTCCCATTCGGCGTCGCGATGCGGATTGGCGAGCCGGATGCCGTCGAGGCTCCTCTGCAGCCGCGCGAGATGCTGTTTCAGGCGGTACGGCTCGCGCCCGTACACGGGAATCACCTCGTAGACTCCGTCGCCGTAGATGAAACCGCGGTCAAGCACCGAAACCTTCGCCTCGGCGATCGGGAGAAAGGAGCCGTTGAGATAGACCGTCATCGCCGCGTCGTCCTTGAGAATCGCGCCGTCACCGGAACCACAGCCGCACGGTGCCCCACATCCGCCCGAAGAAGCCCGCGGGCTCGACCGCCGCGAGCGCCATCAGAGGATACTCCCCGACTGCCTGGTCTTCGAGCGTCACCTTCACCATGCCGACCCGCTGCCCCTGGGTCACGGGCGCGATCAGCGGCTCGACCGCTTCCATCGTCAGCTTGAGCTTCCCCGCCTGGCCCTTGGGGAGCGTGATGTACTGATCGGCCACGAATCCCGCGGGCACCGAATCGGTGGCACCCTTCCAGACTTTCAGCGTGCTCACCGGCTGGCCGGTCTGGTAGAGCTGGACCGTATCGTAGAACTGGAATCCGTAGTTCAGGAGCTTCTGCGATTCGATCGCGCGCGCCGCGTCGGAGCCCGTGCCGAGGACCACCGAGATGAGCCGACGCGGCCCGCGCCGCGCGGAAGCCACGAGGCAGTAGCCCGCCGCGTCGGTGAAGCCCGTCTTCATGCCGTCGACGAAGGGGTCCGTCCACAGCAGGCGATTGCGGTTCGGCTGGGTGATGTTGTTGTAGCGGTACTCCTTGAGCGAGTACAGCGGGTAGTACTCGGGAAAGTCGCGGACGATCGCGGCGGCGACGCGGGCAAGGTCCGCCGCGGTCGATACGTGCTGCGCGGACGGCAGGCCGGTCGCGTTGACGAAGTGCGTGTTCTTCATCCCGAGGCGCGCCGCTTCCTTGTTCATGCGCTCCACGAACGCCGCCTCCGAGCCCGAGACGGCTTCGGCAAGGGCGATCGCGGCGTCGTTGCCCGACTGCACGATCTCGCCGTGCAGCAGCTCGTCGACGGAGACCGCCTTGCGCGGCTCGATGAACATCCGGGAGCCTTCCGCGCGCCACGCCTTCTGCGACACGTTCACCATCTGCGAGGGCGTGACCTCCTTGTCCTTGAGCGCCGCGAACACGACGTAGGCGGTCATGAGCTTGGTGAGCGAGGCCGGTTCACGCGGCTCGTCGGGGTTCAGCGCGGCGAGGGTCTGGCCGCTCAAAGCATCAACGAGCACGTAGGCCTTGGCGGCGATCGGCGGCGGCGGCACCGCGGCGGGAGCCACCGCCTGGCCGAGCGCCGCCGGCGCGAGCGCGAACGCCGCAACGATCAGAAACCGATAGGAGAGCAAACGGAACATCGGAAGGCCTGCAGGCCGCGAATTATACCCGTGTCCCTGCGCGGCGCCGCAGCGCGCGAGCGCCCGGCGCAGGGCGAGCTATCGAAGAAGCAGGCTCGCAAGATCGGGCGCGCGGCCCGACACGATCTCCGTGAGCGCCTTGCCCGAGCCGGCGGCCATCGTCCATCCGAGCGTCCCGTGTCCCGTGTCGAGATACAGGTTCGGATAGCGTGTCGGCCCGATCAGGGGCACGTTGGACGGCGTCGCCGGACGCAGGCCCGCCCAGTATCGGGCGCGCTCGGCATCGACCGCGTCGCCGAACCATTCCGCTGCGCGACGCGTCAGCGCTTCGCAGCGCGCCGTGTCGAGCGCGAGATCGTAGCCGGCGAGCTCCGCCGTGCCCGCGACACGCAACCGATCGCCCAGCCGCGTGAAAACGATCTTCTTCCCGTCGTCGCTGATGCTGATGCCGGGAACCTTCGCGGGATCCAGGATCGGCAGCGTCGCCGAATACCCCTTCAAGGGATAGATCGACGTGCGCACGCCGATCGGCTCGAGGAGCTTCGGCGTTTCGCTCGCGAGGCAGATCACGTACGCGTCGGCCGCGAGCACCTCCTTGCGATCGGCTTCGTTGACGGCGCGCACTCCGCGCACCGCGCCGTCCGCGACCGCGATCGACTCGACCGTGACCCCGTACCGGAAGACGATCCCGCGCTCGGCGCCTAGCGCCGCCAGGGCGCGGGTGAACTTGTGAGCGTCGCCGCTTTCGTCGGTGGGGGCGTAGACGCCGCCCGCGATCCAGTCCCGGCGCGGCGCCAGCGCCGGCTCGAGCGCGATGCACTCCTCGGCGCTGCGCAGCTGGCGGTCGATGCCGCGGCGACGGACGAGCTCCGCCGAGCGCGCCGCCGCGTCGAAGTCCTCGCGGCGCGTGTAGAGCTTGAGGATGCCGCGCTGCGAAGCGTCGTAGGCGATGCCGGTCGCCGTGCGCAGCTCGGCGAGTGCTCTGCCCGAATAGGCGCTGAGCGCCACGATCTCGAGCATGTTCCGCCGGGTGCGCGCGGGGAGGCATTCGATCAGGAACTGCGCAGCCCAGCGCCACTGCCGCGCATCGGCGCGCGGGCGAAGCAGGATCGGCGCGTCGGGGCGGCCGAGCCAGCTCAGGATCTTGCGCGGCATGCCCGGATTGGCCCACGGCTCGGCGTGGGAGACCACGATCTGGCCGCCGTTCGCAAAGGAGGTCTCCTGCCCGGGCGCGGCCCGCCGCTCGAGGACCGTCACCTCGTGCCCCGCGGCGCGAAGGTACCAGGCCGCGGTTGTGCCGATGACGCCTGCGCCGAGAACGAGCAGCCTCACGCGTATTCGGCGACAGGCACACAACTGCAGAAGAGGTTGCGATCCCCGTAGACGTTATCGGCGCGGCCGACCGGTGGCCAGTACTTGCCGGCCTTGGCGGCCGGCATCGGGTACGCCGCGACCTCGCGACTGTAGCCGTGCGTCCATTCCGCCGCCATCAGCACCGCGGCGGTGTGAGGCGCGTTCCTGAGCGGGTTGTCCGCGGCGTCCATCCGGCCGTCCTCGATGGCGCGGATCTCCTCGCGAATCGCGATCATCGCGGCGATGAAGCGGTCGAGCTCGAACTTCGATTCGCTTTCGGTCGGCTCGATCATCAGCGTCCCGGCCACTGGGAAACTCATCGTTGGGGCATGGAAGCCGTAGTCGATGAGGCGCTTGGCGACGTCGTCGACCGTGACGCCGCTCGACTCCTTGAGCGGCCGCAGGTCCAGGATGCACTCGTGGGCGACGAGCCCGCTCGCGCCGGTATAGAGCACGGGATAGTGCGGCGCGAGGCGCTGCGCGATGTAGTTCGCCGCCAGGATCGCCGACTCGGTGGCCGCGGTGAGCCCTTCGCCGCCCATCATCGTGATGTACATCCAGGAGATCGGGAGGATGCTCGCGCTCCCGTAGGGCGCGGCGGAAACCGCCCCGATCGCCTCGCCCCGAGCGGCGAGCTCGCGGTGGCCGGGAAGGAACTTCGCGAGGTGCGCTCCGACGGCGACCGGCCCCACGCCGGGGCCGCCGCCGCCGTGCGGAATGCAGAAGGTCTTGTGAAGGTTCAGGTGCGATACGTCCGCGCCGAACCGGCCCGGTGCCGCGAGGCCGAGCAGCGCGTTCAAGTTCGCGCCGTCGACGTACACCTGTCCGCCGTGAGCGTGCACGATGTCGCAGATCTCGCGAATGCCCGTCTCGAATACGCCGTGGGTCGACGGGTAGGTCACCATGATCGCCGCGAGGCGTTCGCGATGCTCGGAGGCCTTGGCGCGAAGATCGGCGAGATCGACGTTGCCGCGATCGTCGCAGCCCACCACGACCACGCGCATCCCGGCCATCTGTGCGGAGGCCGGGTTGGTGCCGTGCGCGGAGGCCGGGATGAGGCAGACGTCGCGGCGCGCCTCGCCCCGGCTCGCGTGGTACGCGCGGATGACGAGGAGCCCCGCGTACTCGCCCTGCGAGCCCGCGTTGGGCTGCAGCGACACCGCCGCATAGCCAGTGACGGCGCAGAGCATCCGCTCGAGCTCCTCGATCATCTGCCGATAGCCGGCGGTCTGATCGGCCGGGGCGAAGGGGTGCAGGTGCGCGAATTCCCGCCATGTGACCGGGATCATCTCCGCGGTCGCGTTGAGCTTCATCGTGCACGAGCCAAGCGGGATCATCGCCCGGTCGAGCGCGATGTCGCGATCGGCGAGCCTGCGCAGATAGCGCAACATCTCGGTCTCGGAGTGGTGGCTGTTGAACGTCGGGTGCTGCAGGAACGCGGAGCTGCGCCGCAGGGCGGCCGGGTAGGCGTCGTCGACGGCGGCTTCGACCTCCCCGAAATCCGGGGTGGACATGGCGTCCGGGGCAAGGAGCTTCCAGAGGTGCTGGACATCGGCCCGCGTGGTCGTCTCGTCGAGCGAGATGCCGAGGTGCGTGGCGTCGATGCGCCGCAGGTTCGCCTCGCCCGACGCGTTCGCGAGGATCTCCGCGGTGCGCTCGCCGGTCGCCACGGTCAGCGTGTCGAAGAAACTCGCGTTGACGACGGCGAGTCCCATGCGCTCGAGCCCGCAGGCGAGCGCACCCGCGAGCCGGTGCACGCGCGCGGCGATCGTCGCGAGCCCCTGCGGCCCGTGGTACACCGCGTACATCGAGGCGATGACGGCGAGGAGCACCTGCGCAGTGCAGATGTTCGACGTGGCCTTCTCGCGCCGGATGTGCTGCTCGCGCGTCTGGAGCGCGAGCCGGTATGCGGGCTGCCCGTTGCTGTCGAGCGTCACGCCGACCAGCCGTCCCGGAAGGCTGCGCTTGAACTCGTCGCGGGTGGCGAGGAACGCGGCGTGCGGCCCGCCGAAGCCCATCGGCACGCCGAAGCGCTGGCTCGAGCCCACCACGACATCGGCGCCCCATTCGCCGGGCGGGACGAGCAGCGTGAGCGCGAGAAGATCGCTCGCGACCAGCACCAGCGAGCCGCGCGCGTGCAGCACATCGGCGAGCGCGCGATAGTCGCGCACGTCGCCGCCCGCACCGGGGTACTGCAGGAGCGCGGCGAAGCAGTCGGAGCTCGCCGCCCGCTCCGCGGGGCCCACGATCACGGCGATCCCGAGCGGAGCGGCGCGCGTGCGCACCACGTCCAGCGTCTGCGGGAATACATCGTCCGCGACGAATATCGTCTTGCTGCCGCTCTTGCCGACGCGCTGGGCGAGGGTCATCGCCTCGGCCGCCGCGGTCGCCTCGTCGAGCATCGAGGCATTGGCGATGGCCATCGCGGTCAGGTCGCACACCATCGTCTGGAAGTTGACGAGCGCCTCGAACCGGCCCTGCGAGATCTCCGGCTGGTACGGGGTATAGGCGGTGTACCAGGCGGGGTTCTCGAGCACGTTGCGCAGGATGACGCCCGGCGTGAGCGTTCCGTAGTAGCCCTGGCCGATGTAGGACTTGACCACGCGGTTGCGGCGGGCCACCGCCTTCAGGAGATCCAGCGCTTCCTGTTCGCTCCGGGCCGCCGGCAGATCCAAAGCCTCCCGCGTGCGGATCGACGCCGGCACGACCGCGTCGATCAGCGCGGCGCGCGTCGCGTAGCCGAGGCTTGCGAGCATCTGCGTCTGGTCGTCGGGGCTCGTCCCGATGTGGCGGCCGGCGAAACCGCCATGCTGCTCCAGCTCCGAGAGCGGGCGCCGGCGCGCGGCGAGCGGGGAGTTGAGCTCGTTCATCTTCATCGCTTGCTTCCCCCTCAGGAGGCCGCGACGAGCTTCGCGTACGCCGTCGCGTCGAGAAGCTTCGCGGCTTCGCCGGCGCTCGCGGGCTTGAGCCTGTACAGCCAGTGCGCGTAGGCGTCCGCGTTGACCGTCTCCGGCGCGTCGACCACGTCGGCATTGACCGCGACAACTTCCCCTGCCACGGGCGCGTAGATGTCGGAGGCGGCCTTGACCGACTCGACGACCGCGATCGCTTCGCCCGCTTTCGCGGTCCGGCCGACCGCGGGCAGCTCGATGAACACGAGGTCGCCGAGCGATTCCTGCGCATGATCGGTGATGCCCACGGTGAGCGTCCCGTCCGCTTCGGTGCGGATCCACTCGTGGCTTTCGGTGTACTTGAGCTCGCCAGGCACGTTCATCGTCGCGTCTCCATGGTGTCGATGCATCAATCCGCGATCAGCACTGCGCCGTTGCGCACGAAAGGCGGCTTGACGACGCGTGCCGCGAGGTGCTTCTCCCGTACCTCCACCGCGACCGTTTCACCGGGAACGGTGCCTGCCGGCACGCGCGCCAGGGCGATCGATTTCCCGATCGTGGGTGAGAACGTCCCGCTGGTGATTTCGCCGTCACCACCTTGCGCGGCGATCCTCTGGTGGGTTCGCAGGATTCCGCCTTTGTCGAGGAGCACGAGACCGACCTGTACCCGCGCGGGCCGCGCGGCGCGAAGCGCCGCCTTGCCAACGAAGTCGCGCTCGCTCGCGAGGTCGAGCGTCCAGGCGAGGCCGGACTCGAGCGGCGTCTCGCGCTCGGTCATGTCCTGTCCGTAGAGATTCATGCCCGCTTCGAGGCGCAGCGTGTCGCGCGCGCCGAGCCCGCAGGGGCGCACGCCCGCCGCGGCGAGCGCGCGCCACAGTTCCGCGGCGCGCTCGGCCGGCAGTGTGATCTCGAAGCCGTCCTCGCCGGTGTAACCTGTGCGGGCAACGAAGTCCTCGCCTGCCTGCGCCGCGAAGAACGGCTTGAGCGGCTCGGAGGCCGGGCGGCTGCCCGGCAGCGCCGCCCAGGTCTTCTCGCGCGCCCGCGGGCCCTGCACGGCGATCATGGCGAGATCGCGCCGCGGCGCGAGCGCCACGCCGCCGCCGCGCTCTGCGGCCTTCGCTCGAAGCCACGCGAGATCCTTCTCCGCGGTCGCCGCGTTGACGACGATGCGAAACGCATCCTCGCGCAGGAAATAGACGATCAGGTCATCGAGCACGCCGCCGCCGGGATTGAGCAGGCACGAGTACAGCGCCTTGCCGGGCAGCGTGAGCTTGTCGACGTTGTTCGCAAGCGCGTAGCGCAGGAACGCTCGCGCCTGCGCGCCCGAGACATCCACGGCGAGCATGTGCGAGACGTCGAACATGCCCGCGTCGCGCCGCACCGCGTGGTGCTCCTCGAGCTGAGAGCCGTAGGAGAGAGGCATCTCCCAGCCGCCGAAGTCGACCATCTTCGCACCGGCGGCGCGATGCTCGGCGTTGAGCGGAGTCGTTCGGAGCAAAGTTTCTCCGGTCGAAGAAAAAAGGGGCGAACCGCCGATCGGTTCGCCCCATCTGTCCTTGGACCTGAGAGATTACGGCGCCTCGCGCCGGATGCCCCTTCGGTGGGTCGCAGGTTCTCCGGCGACCGCTCTCCAGATTGGTTGCTGCGCCCGCGCAGTCCGTGGTGCCTGAGCGATTGTGGGAGTTACGCCTTCGGCGGCGGCCCGGGCTTGCGCGGGGACCGCTCTCTCCTGCGCGGGAAGTGAAGGTTACCCACGCCAGCGGCCAATGTCAAAGCCCCGCGCCGCAGTTAACCGGAGCGGCATGCGTCGCGTTCCGCGCTGCATGGCTACTTCTTCAGCGTCAGGATCCAGTCGACGAGGCTCTTGATGTCGGCATCCGATGCCTGCGCATTCGGCGGCATCGGAATCTGGCCCCAGACGCCGACGCCGCCCTTCTTCACCTTATCGGCAAGTTTGGCGGCGGCACCGGCATCGCCCTTGTACTTCGCCGCCACATCCTGGTAGGCCGGGCCGACGATCTTCTTGTCGATCGCGTGGCAGGCGGCGCAACCGTCCTTGTTCATCAGAGCCTCGGCGGCCTTGTTGTCGAGCGCGGCGTTCGCACCGCTCGCGACGAGCAGGCCGGCGGCAAGCAGCATGCCGTGGCTTTTCATTCGTGTCTCCAGTTTTTGTGCGGGGAGAAAAGCGCTGGCATGCTACTCCAAGCATCGAGCCGGCGCCAGATTGTCAGCGTGCGGCGAGCGCTTCCTCAAGCGCATCGCCGGAGTGAATCGGCGGCAGGCACATCGTTCCGCTGCAAACCCAGGCGGTCGCTTCGGCGGCGCCGGCGGCATGCGGGCGCGCGAGCGCGCCCGGGAGTTCGCCTGCCCGCGAAAGGTCCAGCACCTGCACGCGAGGCCGATAGCCGCGTTCGAGACGCCGATGCCAGGCCGCGCAGGCCGCCGGCTCGCCTCGCAGCACGACCGTCGTCGGCGGCGCCAGCGCATCTTCGAGCGCGAAGACGAGCGAGGCCATGCCCGCCGGACGCTCCGCGAGCTCGCGCGCGAAGGCGTGCAGCGCCCGATCGGCCGCGCCCAGGTAACGCGGCTCCCCGAGCCAGTGTCCGAGGACGACGAGCGCTCGCGCGGCGACTCCGTTCCCCGCCGGCGTAGCGTTGTCGTGGCCCGGCTTCGGGCGATGGATGAGTGGCTCGTGGTCGTGGCTGGTGAAGAAGAACCCGCCGTTCGCGGGATCCTCGAAGCGCTCGATCAGCGTGTCGGCGATCGCGATCGCCCAGTCGAGGTCCTGGCGTCGAAACTGCGTCTGCATGAGCTCGACCAGCGCCGCGAGCAGGTAAGCGTGGTCGTCCAGATATGCATTGAGATGCGCGCGGCCGTCCTTGCAGGTGGCGAGGAGTCGGCCGGCGTTCCAGAGCCTCGCCCTCATGAAGTCGACGGCGCCGCGAGCGGCTTCCAGCCATCCCGGCTCGGCGAACGCCCGCGCGGCGCGCGCCAGCGCGCGCGCCATGAGCGCGTTCCAGCTCGCGAGCAGCTTGTCGTCGCGGCCCGGGTGGACGCGAAGCTCGCGGGCGGCGAAGAGCTTGCCGCGGGCGCTTTCGAGGCGCGCTGCGGCATCCGGCAGCTCGAGGCGCAGCTCCTGCGCGACGGTCTCGAGCGGCGTCGAGATGCGAATGTGCCACGCCGCGTGTTCGAAGTTCGGCGGCCCGTCGAGGCCCCAGTGGCGGCGCGCCACGGGCCATTCGTCGCGATCGAGCAGCGCCTGCACCGCGTCGGGCGTCCAGACGTAGAACTTGCCTTCCTCGTGCTCGCTGTCGGCATCGAGGCTCGAATAGAATGCTCCTTCCGGCGAGCGCATGTCGCGCAGCACCCAGCTCGCGATCCCGCGTGCCGCGCGCTCGAAGGCCCCTTCGCCGGTCGCGCGCCAGCCGTCAGCGTAGAGCGCGAGCAGCGCCGCGTTGTCGTAGAGCATCTTCTCGAAATGCGGGATCGTCCACTCGCCGTCGACGCTGTAGCGGCAGAAGCCTCCGCCGAGCTGATCCTGGATTCCCCCGGCGGCCATGCGCTCCAGGCTCGTCGTCGCGATCGCCAGCGCCTGGCCGTCGGCACGCGCGGCGTAGCGGCGAAGGCAGAGTTCGAGCTCGGGGGCGTGGGGGAATTTCGGCGCGGCTCCGAATCCTCCGTGAACGGGATCGAACGATGCCGCGAGCGCTGCATACGCCGCCTCCGCCGCGCCGGCCGGAAGCTCGGTGCCCAGCTCGGGTGGGTCGGGGTTGGTCAGGGCGAGCGCGGCCTTGAGCCGCTGGTTCTGATCGGCGATTGCGCTGCCCTGCTCCCGATACGCCGCGGAGACGCGCTGCAGAAGGTCGACGAAGCCGATCAAGCCGTAACGCGAGTCCCTGGGAAAGTACGTGCCTCCGAAGAACGGCGCCTGGTCGGGCGTGAGGAACATCGTGAGCGGCCAGCCGCCGCTGCGCTGCGTGAGCATCGCCTGCGCGGCCTGGTAGATCTGGTCGAGGTCCGGGCGCTCCTCGCGGTCGACCTTGATGTTCACGAACTGCGCGTTCATCAGTGCGGCGACGCGAGCGTCCTCGAACGACTCGTGCGCCATGACGTGGCACCAGTGACACGCCGAATAGCCGATCGAGAGCAGGATCGGCTTGTTCTCGGCCCGCGCACGGGCGAGCGCTTCCTCACCCCAGGGATACCAGTCGACAGGATTATCGGCGTGCTGCAGCAGGTAGGGGCTCGTTTCCCCTGCCAGGCGATTCGACATCGGGACGAGGCTTCGGGCGCGTTACGCCGGCGTTTCCTCGAAGGCGACCCGCTCGAAGTCCGCGCCTCGCTGCGAGAGGCGGGTCAGGCGGAAGCGCCGCTCGGGAGAATCGAGCGTACGCAGCATGCGGCCGGGGTTGAAAGTGCGCGGCGGCGTGATGAACGTCGGTTTCTCGTCCGGCGTCGGTCCGATCAGGATGCCGGGGAACGGCGGCTCTTCGGACAGGATCGTCGTGTACGGGCGCACCACCAATGCGGTCGGCGCGCCGGCCCAGAGCCTCACGGTCACCGAAAGATCGCCGTGACCATCGAGCGCCACGCGGGTCACGTAGCCGCAGCGCACGCGCTCCTCGTCGCGCAGGACGACCAGCTGCTCGAGGTGCCAGCGGTGACCCGCGCCGCGGATCCGGCGGACGACCGCTTCCTCGCCGTCGTAGGTTCCCTGCCAGTGCTCCCAGCCCCAGCTCTTCTCGGCCTCTTCCTTGTTGCGGTCGTAGTCGGTCAGCGCGCCGAGCGTCGCGAGGTGCTGCGTGCCGTGGTAGGAGAGCCTGCCGACGGGGTCCTGGCGATCGAAGGTGCGCCCGGAGACGCGAAAGTAGGCGGCCCCGAGCCCACCGACGCAGAGGTCCAGGCGCGTTTGGGTCGCGTCGCTTTTCTTCGGCGGCGAATACCACCGCGCATCGACGTGGCTGAGCAGCGCCGCGCAGGCCTCGCTCGAGCAATCGTGGCCGAGCTGCAGCTCGGCCGGGCTCGCACCGGAGGCGAGGCGCTTCAACCGCCCGCGCACGCTGGTGGCGAGCTTCGCGGGATAGCCGAAGCGCACGCTCTCGCCGGCTTGCCTGGGCGGCACCTGCGCCAGCGTCGCCCCGCTGGCCGAATCGAGGTCGATCATCAGCACGGGCCCTTCGGTCTCGCGCTGCTGCGGATAGGGGAAGACCTTGCGCGCCCACTGCGAGAGCCAGCGGTCGACGAGCTCGATCTGCCGCACGGTGAGCGCGCAGGGATCGGCGAGCTGCAGAAGCAGCGCGTGGGCGTAGGTCGAATAGCAGGACACGCCGACGGCGTTCGGCATGAGGTCGTCGGAAACCGCGCTGACCGTGCACTCCAGGATCTCGGCGAGGCGGTAGTACGCATGCAGCTCCTGCCACACGGCCGGAAGCGGCAGCCGGCGCGCCAAGCCGTGGACCAGCACGAGCTGCTTGCCGACCCAGAGCCCGCGCTGCAGCACCTTGGCCTTCACCCCCTGGAGGTCCGGATCGCCCTCGAGCAGAGGCTTCAGGCACGCCGAGTACTGGCTCCACAACGCCTGCCACAGGGCCAGCGCGTGCTCGGCGGCTTCCTGCTCGCGCTCGGTCGCCGGCTGAGGCTTGCCTGCGTAGCGCCGCGCGAGCTCGGTGTGCAGATACAGCACCGCTTCCCGCATCACCTCGGCGATGCGGGCGCGCTCGCGCGGGGTCAGCTCGGAGTCGGAAAGGAGTTTGAGCTGGCCGTGAATTGCCTCGAAGTGCTTCGGGATGTTGGACAGCGGCAGGCCGCGCAGCCACCGCGCGCAACCGTCCGCGTCGGTGAACGCCAGCGCCATGGGGTCGGCACTGGTCTGCGTGAGCGTGAATTCGTTGGTCACGGTAGCTTCCGTTGCCCGAGCGCTCACCAGCCCTGCTTTCGGTTCCGATCGAGCCGGCTCGCGGGGTCCGAACGAAACTTATAGCACAAACGCCCGCGGCGCCGTCGCCCGCCGGGAGGCTCCAGCCTGCCGGACACGCTGGAGCGCGAATATTCGACAGTTTGGGGACGCAATACGCCACCGCGCGCGCGGGCCCCCGAGACGACACTGTGCAACATGAACACGACATCGACATGGATCGTTCCCGCAGATGCTTCGCGCCGTTCCTTCGGGACCCGCCGAGCCCCTGATTTCACGCGTCCCGCCGAGCGCGGGGTCGAACTGCCCGACCACCCCTTGCCTCCAACCCGCGCTGCGCGTCCGCCGCGCAGTCGCGGGGTTTTTTTGGCAGCGAGCGCCCACTCGCGCCTCGTGCACTGGATCGTCAATGCCCTGTGCATCGCCTTGGCCGCGGTGTCGGTGGTTGCGGGCGCCGAGTTTGCCGGGCCGGTGCTCGACGGGAAGTTCGTGAGCAGCAATGCCGGCCCGGGACTGGTGGCCTCGACGATGCGTGCACCCGTCTTCCCGGGCTCGAAGCGCCGCTAGACTCGAAGCACCACTACTGCCTGGCGCTGCGCTCGAAGCCGGAGGGCGGCGGCTCGAAGTTGCTGCGAAACGGATTGATGTCGACGCCGCCGCGGCGCAGAAAGCGCGCATAGACGCTGAGCTTCGAGGTCGCGCAGCGCTCGCTCAGTTCGACGAACATCCGCTCCACGCAAGCCTCGTGGAACGCGGCGTGGCGCCGGTAGGAAACCAGGTAGCGCAGCAGGCCGGTGCGGTCGATGCGCGGACCTCGGTAGCGGATCATCACGTCGGCGTAGTCGGGCTGCCCGGTCACCGGACAGCGCGACCGGAAGAGCGCCGAATGCAGCGTCTCCTCTACGCTTGCGCCTCCCGCGACAAGAAAGGCCGGCTCCGGCACGTAGACCTCGACGCTCGAGGCGATTTCGTCGAGCGACTCGCCGGGCGCTGAATCGACACGGTAGCCGGTGACCTCCTCGACGGGGAGCAAGCGCACGCCAACCGCCGCGCCGCAGGCGCGTTCGAGATCGGCTGCGATCCTGGCCGCCGCCTCGTCGCGCCCCGCAAGAGGCTCCTGCGCGAACGAGCCGAGGTAGAGCTTGAGCGATTTCGACTCGACGAGGCACGGTGAATCGGCGGGCACGCGAAAGTAGCCGACCGCTAAGGCTGGCTTGCCGCCGGGCTCGAGCCAGGTGATCTCGTAGGCCGTCCACAAGTCCGCGCCGTCGAACGGCAGCACATCGCCGAGCCCGAGGCTCGCCCGCTGCGCGGCGCGCGGGATCGCGAAAAGGAGCGAAGGATCGTAGCGATCCGGGTAATCGGTCGGCTTGCCCAGAGGCGATTCGTCGGCGGCCATGAGCGCTGGTGATGCGCGGGCGCAGCTAGTCGAGTAGGAACTCGAGCGCCTCGTCGGCGACCTCGATCCGGTCGCGGTGCTCGAGCGCTCGCGCTTCGGTGCCGATCGGCTGACCGTTGACGCGCGGCCGTCTTCGTCCTTCGACGTGGGTGATGAAATATCCCCCGGGCCGGCGCGTGATCACTGCGACTTGCTCGCCGGGCCGGCCGAACGTGGCGATCACCCTGTCCAGGGCAATCGTCTGTCCCGCGCGGCGACCGGCGATGGCGCGGACCTGCCCGCTGGGCAGGTGGACGTTGGTCCGCCGCGCCGACCGGACCCGGGAAATATCGGATGAGCCGGGGCTTCGCGCGGTGTCCAGACCGGGCAGCCCCGAGATGAGCATCGTGCGCTCGAGGTCCTCCGCCGCGGCGCGCGGATTGAGATAGCGCAGGTAGAACGATCCGAGCTGGATCACATCGCCGTGCTGGAGGATGTGGCGCGAGATCTTGGTTCCGTTGACCAGCGTGCCGCTGCCGCTCTGCAGGTCCTCGAGGATGTGATCGTTGCCGACCGGGACGACGCTTGCGTGCCGCGCATCGACGACCGGATCATCGACCACCAGAGCGTTGTCGGGGTCGCTGCCAATGGCCACCACCTCCTTGTCGACGAGGCATTGCCGCAGCATGGTTCCGCCCGAGCTCAATACCAGCTTGGCCATCCTTCTAGCTGTCCCTTCAGCGCAGCCAGTCGAGCCAGCGCAGCGGCCAGGGGAGCCGACGCGCCCCGGGAACCGAGGGCTCGACCTTGGCGAGGATCACCGAGACGTTGTCGTAGCCGCCGTTGTCCTTGGCGGTCTGAATCAGGTGATTCGCCGCAAGCGGCAGGTTGGCCTGAAGACCGCCGACGATGAGCTCGATGTCGGCGTCGTCGACGAGGTCGTTCAAACCGTCGGAGCAGAGCAGGTAGACATCACCGGGGCGCGTCTCGTCCTCGACGAGATGCGCGCGGACCGCTTGCTCGATCCCCAGCGCGCGAGTCACGAGGCTGCGGTTGTGAGACTCCCCGGCGTCCGCGGCCGAGATCAGCCCGGCATCGACCTCGTCGCGGAGCAGCGAGTCGTCGCGCGTCATGAGTTCGAGCACGCCGTCGCGCAGCCGATAGACCCGCGAGTCGCCGATGTGGCCCAGAGCGACCCGATGGTCGTAGAAGAGCGTGACGGCGAGGGTCGTTCCCATGCCGCGATAATCCGGACGTGCCTGCGAGGCCTCGAATACCGCCTGGTTGGCTTGATTTATGCTTTCGTGCAAAGCTTGGAGCGGCGCATGCCCGGCGATATCGGACCTCAACCCGGCGGCACGGTGCCGCAGTCGATCGAAGACGATCCGCGTGGCCATGCGGCTCGCGACCTCCCCTGCACGATGGCCGCCCATGCCGTCGGCGAGGACCGCGATGCCCAGCTCCGGATCGGCCTCGATGCAGTCCTCGTTGAATTGACGCACGCTACCGGCATCGGTGAGCGCGGCTATTTCGATGAATCGATGCGGCATCGTACGCGGTAAACCCCATCGCCTGCGAAGCGAGCGCGCGGTGAGCGCGTGCAGCCTCCCGCCTGCGCGAGATGCGAAGTATCACATGCTGGCCGCGGGTCGCGGACGCGGCGGCCCGGATCGCTGAGCGGCGGCCATGGGGCACCAACAGCTCGGGCGGTACGAGATCATCGAGGAGCTCGGTCGCGGGTCGATGGGCGTGGTCTACAGGGCGCGCGACCCGATGCTCGACCGGGTCGTGGCGCTCAAGACCGTGGGCCTCGATCTGTCGCGGGAAATGGCCGAGGCGTTCGAGCAGCGCTTCTACCGGGAGGCCAAGTCCGCAGGACGGCTCAATCATCCGAACATCGTCACCATCCACGACGTGGGCAAGAGCGATTCTGTCGCCTACATCGCCATGGAATTCCTGCAGGGACAATCCCTGCGCGCGATTCTGGACTCCGGGGTCGTCCTTCCCGCCGACCGGATCGTCGACATCGCCGCGCAGGTCGCGGACGGGCTTGCCTTCGCGCACGCGAGCGGCATCGTGCACCGCGACATCAAGCCTCCGAACATCATGGTTCTGGACAACGGCTCGGTCAAGATCACCGATTTCGGCATCGCGCTGCTGCCGTCCGGCTCGCGCACGCTCGGCGGCACGGTTTTCGGCTCGCCCAAATACATGGCGCCGGAGCAGGTGGTGGGCCGCCAGGTCGACGGGCGGGCCGACGTGTTCTCGCTCGGCGCGGTGCTCTACGAAATGCTCACCGGCTTCGCGCCATTCTTCGGCGGCGACCTGGAGGCGGTGCTCTATCAAGTGATCAACGAGACGCCCGCGCCGCCGTCGAGCCGCAACCGGGCTCTGCCGGTCGTGTTCGACTACATCGTCACCAGGGCCCTCGCCAAGCATCCGCAGGATCGGTACGGCGACGCGCGCGCGCTGGCCGCGGACCTGCGGAATTTCCGCGACCTGCGGCCTCCCGCCGTGACGCCGCCCGAGCACCAGCCGCTCGAGCGTCGCGCGTTGCGGCGTCGCAAAGGCGAGATTCCGGTCGCGTTGTCCGCGCCCCAGTCGCCCGAGGAGCGCGCCGCCGCCGCGAAGATTGCCGAAGCCGTGCCGCCGGTCGCCGAGACGGCCGCTTCGGTCCTCGTCGCAGCCGATGCAGCCGCGCCCCGGCGGCGCAAGATCCTCTTCGTCGGCGCGTCCGCCGCAGTGCTCGTTCTCGCGGCCGTGTTCGCGCTCCGGTCGCCGGGCGCGAAGCGCACCGCCTCGGAGGGGCGCGTGCTCGAGGCGACGGCAGCGCCGGCTCAGCCGAGCGATGCGCCCGCCGAGCGCACCACGCCGCGCGAGGCGGAGCCGGTGGCTCAGGCCGTCGCGCCGCCCGCGGCGCCCGCGGTCTCGAGCTCGACACCGGTCGAGCAGCGTCGCGCGCCACAAACAGCGGTTGCCTCCAAGCCTTTCGGACGGCTCGCTCTCGCGATATCGCCGTGGGGCGAGGTCTACGTCGACGGAAAGAGGAAAGGCATCTCCCCGCCGATGACCGAGTTGAAGCTCGCCCCGGGCAAGCACCGGATCGAGATCCGCAACGCGAAATTCCCGCCGCACAGCGAGACGTTGAATGTGCGCCCCGGCGGCTACGCCAAGATCAGGCACAAGTTCGGGTAAAGCGCGCGTGATCGCGCCCTGCATACGGTGGCTCTTCGGAGCATCGCTCCTCGCAGCTTGCGCAGGCTGCGCGGCGCCCGAAGCGCCGAAACAGGCTCCGGTTTCGAAGCCAGTAGCCGCGCAGGCACCCGTCCCGCAAATCGCAGCGCCCGCGCCCCAGGCTTCACCTCCGGCGCCGCCGGCTTCGGTCGCGGCGCCGAACAAGGCCCAGGAGCAGCTTGCACAGGGTATTCAAAGCTACGAGGACGGTGCCTACAAGGCTGCCGCGCGCGAGTTGCGGGCCGCGCTCGACCTGGGGCTTGAGCCGGCGCAAGACCGGGCAGCCGCGCACAAGTACCTCGCCTTCATCGTCTGCGTTTCCGGGCGCGAGAAGGCGTGCCGGGAGCAATTCGGCAGAGCGCTCGACGCCGACCCCGCCTTCGAGCTCGAGCCCGCCGAGGCGGGAAATCCCATCTGGCGAGCGGCGCTGCGCCGAGTCAGGGCGGAGCGCGCAGCGAAGGCGAGAACGAAGTAGCCGTAGTCCTCGAGCGGAATCTAGACGCCCATCCGGTCCAGGCGCCGGTAGCCGATCGCCTCCGCCACGTGGGCGGCGCAAAGCTCTTCGCTCGTGGCGAGATCGGCGATCGTTCGCGCGACCTTGAGGATCCGGTGGTAGGCGCGCGCCGACAGCGACAGGCGCGTGAGCGCGCTCCTGAGCAGGGCCTCGCCGCGGGCATCAACCCGGCACAGCTGCTCGATTTCCTTCGGCTGCAACCGGGCGTTAGGCTTGCCCTGCCGCGCGTGCTGCAGGGCCGAGGCGCGCGTCACGCGCTCGCGCACCGTCCGGCTCGACTCGCCGGCCGGGTCTGCGCGCGCGGGCAGTGCGTCCGGCGGCAGCGCCGGAACTTCGATCTGCACGTCGATCCGGTCGAGCAGCGCCCCGGAGATGCGCCCGCGATAGCGCGCGACCGCGTCGGGCGTGCAATGGCAGCGACCACTGCGATGACCCAGATAGCCGCAAGGACAGGGGTTCATCGCGGCCACGAGCTGGAAGCGAGCCGGAAAGCTCGCCTGGCGCGCGGCGCGTGAGATGTGCACGCGCCCGGCCTCGAGCGGCTCGCGGAGCACTTCCAGCACCCGCCGATCCCATTCGGGCAGTTCATCCAAGAAGAGCACGCCGTGGTGCGCGAGCGAGATCTCCCCGGGCCGCGGGTCGCTGCCGCCCCCGACCAGGGCAACGGCCGAGGCAGTGTGATGCGGTGCGCGGAGCGGGCGCCGCGCCCAGTCCTCGAGGCGAAAGCGGCCGGTGAGCGAGTGCAGCGCCGCGGATTCGAGGGCTTCCTCCTCCGACATCGGCGGCAGCAGACCGGGAAGGCGCTGCGCGAGCATCGATTTGCCGGTTCCTGGGGGGCCGAGCATGAGGAGGCTGTGCCCGCCGGCCGCCGCGACCTCGAGCGCGCGCTTCGGCGCCGCCTGTCCCCGCACCTCCGCGAGGTCCGCTGTCGAATCTTCAGCGCCGCCCCCCTGCGGCGCGGTCGAGCGCGGCAACGGTGTGCGACCGGTGAGGTGCGCGCAAACCGCGAGCAGGCTGGGGGCAGGATGGACGACGGCGTCCTTGACCAGCGCCGCCTCTTCAGCGCTGCCCTTGGGCAGCACGAAGGCGCGACCATCGCGATGCGCCTTGAGCGTCATCGCGAGCGCGCCGCGGATCGGCCGCAGATCCCCAGTCAGCGCAAGCTCGCCGGCGAATTCGAATCCTGCAAGCGGCGCGGCGGGAATCTGCTCGGTCGCCGCGAGGATGCCAAGCGCGATGGGAAGATCGAACCGCCCCGACTCCTTGGGCAGATCGGCCGGCGCGAGATTGACCGTTATCTTTCGCCGCGGAAATTCGAACGCGGCATTCTGCAGCGCGGCGCGCACGCGGTCCCGGCTTTCCTTCACTTCGGTGTCCGGGAGCCCGACGAGATTGAACGCGGGCAGCCCGGCTGCCAGATGGACCTCGACGGTCACCGGCGGGGCGTCGAAGCCGGACAGCGCCCGGCTGTGCAGGACTGCGAGAGGCATCGCTCGCAAGCTGCGGCATCGGAGTGCGGACCGCCGACGCCGCGGGTTCTAGCTGGCCTCGGGCCCGGACGCCCGCGCCGCCTCGAGCTCGGCCACCCGCGCTTCGAGGGCTTCGAGCTTCTCGCGCGTGCGTGAGAGCAGCTGCGCCTGGATTTCGAATTCCTCCCGCGGCACCACGTTTAGCCGGCGCAGCCCGCTCTGCAGCATCGCCTTGACGTTCTTCTCGACGTCCTTGGCCGGCGATTCCTTCATCGCCTGGCTGATCTTCCGGGCCAATTCGTCGAGTGCTTCACGGTTCAACATCGCTCACCTCGTTTTCCTGGCTGGTGATTGGCCGATCGGCTGGCCGGTTCTGGAATCGAGTCTAGCAAGCCAGGGCCACCCGCGAGTCGGCCTGACGGCCGAAGCGCGACAGCGATATCCGGCGACTCTCGAGCACATCGGTGCCTGCCGTCCCCCAGGAGTGGCCCGCGCCCTTTTCCTGTGCCGCAGCCCCGAAAGGGCGCACCAGATGAGTGCCAGTCCAAGCGGTGCGGCGGGGCCGGGATTGCTTATAAGGAGTCTAATATATTGATTCATCTGATTTTTGTGCAGTGGCACAAGACGTGCTGACCGAGCTGAGGCTGTGCGTCCATTTCCAACAACCACCGCGATGGATTCCGACATGAACCTCACTTCCCGCTTCAAGTCGCGCCTCCTGGTCGCTGCCTTTGGCGTCGTCGTCGCCGAGCTCGCGAGCGCCCAGACGTCGCCGGCTCCCGCTGCTCCGGCTGCACCCGCACCCGACTACACGCTGACCGGAAACTTCGGGATCTACAGTCAATACATCTTCCGCGGACTCACGCAGACCGACGCCAAGCCCGCGTTCCAGGGCGGCTTCGACTTCACGCACAAGAG
>Ga0335077_10002957_pt1 | contig 20376 bp, 17 predicted proteins | sample Lox_Sample_31_FD_207151 | JGI IMG/M metagenome (GOLD analysis project Ga0335077, IMG submission 207151) | Soil microbial communities from Loxahatchee National Wildlife Refuge, Florida, United States - Lox_Sample_3.1 | ecosystem: Environmental > Terrestrial > Soil > Wetlands | place: USA...
CAGGCCGGTACAGTGCCACAAGGGCCGTGATGTGCTCGATGGAACTGATTTGAAATTTGCGGCACAAATCGCGCATCCCGCCGGATTCCAACTGGAACACACCGAGCGTTTCGGCGCGGTTGAGCAGGTCGTAGGTCTTCTGGTCATCGAGCGGTAGATGGTCAACGTCAATTTCGATGCCGTGCGTGCGTTTGAGCATTTCACAAGTATTGCGGATGACGGTCAACGTCTTCAGCCCGAGAAAATCCATCTTCAACAGGCCGAGGTCGCCGACCGGATTCATCGCGTATTGCGTGACGAGCGTGCCGCTGTCGTCCTGCTTGAGCGGGAGCAGATTCATGAGCGGTTGGTCACCGATGACAACCCCGGCGGCGTGCACCGAGGCGTTGCGCGTGATGTCTTCGAGAATGAGCGCGGTGTCAATCAGTTCGTGCGTGACTTCTTCGGTTTCGTAAGCCTGCTTGAATTCCGGCGATTGCTTGAGCGCCTTTTCGAGCGTCATTTTCAAATCGAAAGGAATCATCTTGGCAAGCCGGTCGCATTCACCGTAGCTCAAACCCATCACGCGGCCCACGTCGCGCACGACGGATTTGGCGCCCATGGTGCCGAACGTGATGATTTGCGCGACCGCGTCCCGGCCGTATTTTTCGCGGACATATTCGATGACGTCGGCGCGGCGGTCGTCGGCGAAATCAATGTCAATGTCCGGCGGATTGATGCGCTCGGGATTCAGGAAGCGCTCGAACAGCAGGCCATAGCGGATCGGGTCCACGTTGGCGATTTCGAGGAGATACGTGACAATCGAACCGGCAGCCGAACCGCGCGCCACGCAGGCGATGCCATGTTCGCGACCGTAGCGGATAAAATCGGCGACGATGAGGAAATAACTGATGAAGCCGGTTTTTTCAATGACGGCGAGCTCGAGTTTCAGCCGGTCAATGACGACTTTGATTGCCGCTTCGACTTCGGCATCACCCGATCCATTTTGTTCTGACTTCTGATACGTGGGCAACCGCTTGGGATCATCAATGCCTTCAACAACAAATTCCTTTCCTTCGACTTTGGCGTGGATGGTGTAACGGCGAAATAATCCTTCGGCGAGCAACCTGCGCAGGTAACCTTCGCGCGTGAAATGTTCCGGCGGATGGAACACGGGATAATGGAGTTTGCCGAATTCGATCTCGATGTTGCATTTCTCAGCGACTTCGAGCGTGTTTTTCACCGCCTCGGGCGTTTCGGCGAAGCGTGCCTTCATTTCCTCCGCCGTCCGCAGGTAAAACTGCTCCGGCTCGTAGCGCATTCGTTTGGTGTCCGAAAGCAGCGTCTGCGTACCGATACAAATCAGGCAGTCGTGCGCGTGGGAATGTTTTTTTTCGATGTAGTGGACATCATTTGTGGCGACGAGGTTCAGACCGAATTCCTTCGCCCATTGAATCAAATGGCGATTGACCTTGGCTTGCTCGGCGATGCCGTGGTTCTGGAGTTCGAGATAATAATTTTCCGCGCCGAGCGTTTGTTTGAACCAGTCGATCGCCTCGCGCGCCTTGGGCAACTGGTCGCGCGTGATCCATTCCGGCACCTCGCTGGCCAGGCAGCCGGAGAAGGCAATCAACCCGTCCTTGTGCGCGGCCAGCAGTTCCTTGTCTATGCGCGGTTTGTAATAATAGCCGGTAAGATGCGCCTCGGTGGTGAGCTGGATGAGATTTTTGTAGCCGGTGGCGTCCTTGGCCAGCAACAGCAAATGATGATACACATCACGCCCGCCGCTGCTGGTTTTCTTCTCCAACCGGCTGCCTGGCGCGACATAAACCTCGCAGCCAATGATGGGTTTGATGCCCTTTTCACGCGCCGCCTGGTAAAAATCAATCACGCCGTGCATCGCGCCGTGATCGGTGATGGCGAGCGCGGGAAATTTCAGTTCATGGGCCTTGTCCATCAGCCGGTCCAGCCGGCAGGCGCCATCGAGCAATGAATACTCGGTGTGAAGATGGAGATGAACAAAGTCCGCGTGCGACATGGCAGCAGTTTAACTTCCAACCGCGAAGACACCAAGACACAAAGTTATTTTCCATTGTAACTAGTTTGCCGGCTTATTATTTTGCCTCAACAAAAAAAATTTCCATCGTTAATGATCAACTTAGACGTGGCAACAAGCAGAGACATAACCACATGAAGGCAGCTTGGCAGGTTCCGCTTTCAAATTTGGTAAGGCGGTTCGCCCTTGATTTTTCCGAAGGAAATTTTATTCCAGACGCGTTCGTGGACGTAGTAAAGGAAGATTTTTGTGAACAATTCAATGCCGCTGATGGACAGTGCCCATTTGATCCGGCCGGTAATGAGGAAGGCGATAAGCATGGTGTCCAGACTGCCGGTGAGCCGCCAGGACACCGCCTTGACGAGACTGCGATAATGTTTTTCGGCCATGCCGCAAAACGATAGAAACGTTCGGGTATAAGTCAATAAAGTCCAACGACGAAGCAAGGCTAATTCAAATGGAATAATCTTCCGGAAAGATTTTCACGTTCCGCAGTTCCACAAACATCCGTTCCCCGGGTTTGGGAGCCAACTGGTGGAGTTGTTCCTTGCTGAGTTCCACGGTAAACCGTCCGCCGTTGTCCAGCCGTTCCAATTCGAGATGCGCCAGCGGGCCGGCGGCGTGGCAAAGAACCACGCGCGCCGCCAGCTTGGCCGGACCACCCGGCCGGCGCGTGACGTGAATGTCATGCGGCCGCACAAAGGCGATGGCATCGGTGTCGCCCCGGCCAACGGTTTCCGGCGCGGCAAATTTGCTTTCGCCAATCTCCACCGACCCGTCATGCACGCGGCCCGCGAAGGCATTCACGTTGCCAAGAAAGTCATAGACGAACGGCGTGGCCGGATAATCGTAAATTTCCTCCGGTGTGCCGATTTGCTCGATGCGCCCCTCGCGCAAAATCGCCACCCGGTCGGCCACTTCGAGCGCCTCCTCCTGGTCGTGCGTGACAAAAAGGGTCGTGACGTGGATTTCCTCGTGCAACTGGCGAAGCCAGTGGCGGAGTTCCTTCCGTACCTTCGCGTCGAGCGCGCCGAACGGTTCATCCAATAGCAGCACTTTGGGCTCGATGGCGAGCGCGCGGGCCAGCGCCACGCGCTGGCGCTGCCCGCCGGAAAGTTGCGAGGGAAACCGTTTGGCGAGCGATTCGAGTTGGACCAGTTTCAAAAGTTTTTCAACGCTTTCGCGGATTTCGCTTTCACGCGGGCGTGTCCGGTGCGAACGTATGCGCAGCCCGAACGCGATGTTCTCAAACACGTCCAGATGCCGGAACAGTGCGTAGTGCTGAAAGGCGAACCCGGCGCGGCGTTTGTGGACAGGCATGTCCGTCACGTCCTCGCCGTAAAACAAAACCCGCCCCTCGCCGGTGTCGGGAAATTCCAGGCCGGCGATGATGCGCAACAGCGTGGTCTTGCCCGAGCCGGAGGGGCCAAGCAGCGCGACGAGTTCGCCGGACTCGACCTTGAGGCTCACGCCGTGCAGCGCGGGAAACCGGCCAAACTGTTTTATGATGTTGCGGACTTCAACGCTCATGCGGAATTTACAATTTCAATCTGGCTTCCTTGCGTTCGATCCAGGCCTTCAACGCAATGGTCACCAGCGCCAGAAACGTCAACACCGACGCCTCGGCAAACGCTCCGGTTTGATTGTAGTTATCGTAAAGGGATTGAACATGGAGCGGAATCGTATTCGTCCCGAGCGCGTCCGTCCCGCCGCTGATGTGGCCGCTGACGACCGATACCGCGCCGAATTCGCCCATCGCGCGCGCGTTGCACAGAGTCACGCCGTACAGCAGACCCCATTTGATGTTCGGCAGCGTCACGCGCCAGAATGTCTGCCAGCCGCCCGAACCGAGCACGCGCGCAGCCTCCTCGTCGGCGCGGCCCTGCGCCTGCATCAGCGGAATCAATTCACGCGCGACAAACGGGAACGTGACAAACGTGGTGGCCAGCACGATGCCCGGCACGGCGAAAATGACCCGGATGTTGTGCGCAACCAGCCATGGGCCAAACCAGCCCTGGGCGCCGAACACGAGCACATACACCAGGCCCGAAATCACCGGCGAAACTGAAAACGGCAGATCAATCAGCGTGGTCAGAATGTTCTTGCCGGGAAAATCGAATTTGGTGATTGCCCATGCCGCCGCCAGGCCGAAGATGCAGTTCATTGGCACCGCAATACCGATAGTGAGAAACGTCAGTTTGATGGCGCTCAACGTCGCCGGGTCGGTGAGCGTTTTGAGATAAAAACCCGGTCCTTTGGCGAAGGCCTGCACAAACACGGCCAGCAACGGCACCACGAGGAACAAACTGAGAAAGACCAACGCGCTCCCGATCAGCAGCCAGCGCACGAACGGGGACTCCGCTGTCGGCGAACGGCGGGCCGGTTGAGCGGCGGGCCGAGCGGCATGGATTGCAGCAATGGCTTCCATAAATCAAGTGCGCGCGTAATAGCGGCTGCTCCGCCATTGCAATAAATTGATGAGCAACAGCAATGCAAATGACGCAACGAGCATGACCACCGCAATCGCCGTTGCGCCCGGGTAATCGAATTGCTCCAGTTTGGTGACGATGAGCAGCGGCACGATTTCCGTTTTTCCCGGCAGATTGCTGGAGATGAAAATGACCGAGCCGTATTCACCCACACCACGGGCGAACGCCAGCGCAAAACCGGTCAACAACGCCGGACGCGCCGCGGGAAAAATGACGCGCCAGAAAGTCTGCCAGCGGTTGGCGCCCAGACTGGCGGCGGCTTCCTCAACTTCCAGGTCCAGGTCTTCGAGCACCGGCTGCACCGTACGCACGACAAACGGCAGCCCGATGAACATCAATGCCACAAACACGCCTAATTGCGTGTAAGCAACCTTGATTCCCAACGGCGCGAGCCAGCGGCCAATCCAGCCGTTTTGCGCATACAATGTCGCCAGCGTGATGCCCGCCACCGCGGTGGGCAGCGCGAATGGCAAATCCACCAGCGCATCCATGATTCGCTTGCTCCAGAACTGGTATCGCGCCAGCACCCAGGCCACGAGCAGGCCAAAGAACAGGTTGATCAATGCGGCCAGAAACGCCGCGCCGAAGCTGAGTCGAAACGCCGCCAGCACGCGCGGCGTGGTGATGTCGTGCCAGAATCGCAACGGAGACAGTTCGCCCGCCTTGGCAAAAGTCGCCGCCAGCGGGATGAGCACGATGATGCTCAAATAAAGCAGCGCGTAACCGAGCGTCAGACGAAAGCCCGGCAACACTCCACGTTGGCGCAACCGTAACATGCGCTAAAATTTCACCGCTGGGGCGGCGGCATTACAGACTTGTCCTGTTTTCAAAGCCATGACGAATTTGCTCAAGGTTGATAAATTTGGTCAAAGATTCCATCATCGCTGAAAAATTTCTTCTGCGCCTTCTGCCAGCCTCCAAATTTCCCGTCCACCGTGACGAATTTTAACTGCGCGAACTGGCTGGCGTATTTCGCGGCGATCTTTTCATTGCGCGGACGGTAGAAGTTTTTCGCGGCGATTTCCTGGCCTTCGTCAGAATACAAATATTCTAGATATGCCCGGGCGACAGCCAAAGAGCCGTGGCGTTTGGCGTTTTTATCTACAATGGCCACGGGCGGCTCGGCCAGAATGCTCAACGAGGGCGTCACGATTTCAAATTTGTCGGCGCCGAATTCCTTGATGGCGAGATGCGCCTCGTTTTCCCACGCGAGCAGGACATCGCCAACGCCATGCTGGACGAAGGTAATAGTCGAGCCGCGCGCGCCGGTATCCAGCACGGGCACGTTTTTGTAGAGGCGCGACACAAAATCGCGCGCCTTGGCCTCGCGGTTGCCATTTTTTTCCAGTGCGTAAGCCCAAGCCGCCAGAAACGCCCAGCGCGCCCCGCCGGAAGTTTTCGGATTCGGCGTGACGACGCTGACGCCCGGTTTGACGAGGTCGTCCCAATCCCGAATGTGTTTTGGATTACCCTTGTGCACGAGAAACACGATGGTCGAGGTGTAAGGCGTGCTGTTGTCCGGCAGGCGCTTTTGCCACCCGGCGGGCAGAAGATTCGCCTTTTCGGAAATGGCGTCAATGTCATACGCCAGCGCCAGTGTGACAACGTCCGCCTCCAAACCATTGATGACAGAAAGCGCCTGTTTGCCCGAGCCGCCGTGCGATTGGGAGACCACCACATCATCGCCGGTCTTTGCCTTCCAGTATTTGGCAAACGCAGCGTTGTATTCCTGATAAAGCTCGCGGGTCGGATCGTAGGAAACGTTCAGGAGCTTGACCTCCTTTGCCCCTGCCGCGGCGATCAGCAACGAAGCCAGCAGAATTGTCAGCATTGTTTTCATGAGCTGTTCATTTCAAGTTTGAGATGGTTAGAACGACAATTGTATCCGGGTGAAAAGCACATTTTCCGCCTGCGCCGGCACTGCTGGAGCGGCGCCGGTGTAGCCGGAGAATACCGTGTGTGAAAAACTGGCATTCAGCCGGACGTTCTTGTTTAGATACCAGTTGAGGCCGACCGACCACGCATGCGCAGACGAGGCGGAAGCCGGTGAAACAGCGAAGGGCAACGATGCTGAAAAGGCTTTGTCATCCACATTGAGCTCTTCATAACGTCCCACTACCTGCCACGCACCCCAATGGCCAGTCCACGGATCAAACGGATGCCGTGGCGTCACGCCAGTATAGGAAACATCCTCACCCGTCAACACCCAGCCAGCTGAAATCCCCCAGGCCGTGTTCTGCAAGTTGGCGGAACCCAGCGGCGCGGTCGTGCGACTGACTTCCTGGTCGGAGACCACGTATTCGCCCAAAATCCCAAGCGGCCCGTAGTAATAATATCCCTGCGGTGAAATTCTCCAATGCGTGCCGTTGGCCACCACTCCGCCGGCGTAGGTAAAAAATTTCTGCTGGCCGTCGGTGGTGTAACCCGGGGTCAACCCGCTGGTGCCATCGTGGTCGGCCTCATAACTGCCGCCCACACCAAATCCCAATCCCTGCAACGCATTCACATCCGAGGTCTTCAAAGGCTGTAGAAAAACACGTCCGGCAAAGGCCTTGTCGTTGTCGGAATCTGAATTCACCGTCGTGCCGTTGTAGTCTGGCGCGCCGTTAAAAATGCCGGCGGCATAGCTGGCTATTCCGCCAAACAGGTCGCCATGCAGCTCCACACCCAAATCGCGGTTCGGCATCAAATCCGTCACCAGTGACCGCTCATTGAAAGAACAGGCTGCGTCGGACTGCAACGCCTCCAAACCGATCGGCGGCTTGAATTTGCCCGCCTCCAGTTGCAATTCAGGATCAAAGTGATAGTTCACATAAGCATCCAGGATTTGTACGGTGCTGCCGCCAAAATCCGGCGTGAAGTTGAAATCAAAATCACGGAAAACTGTGCCTGAAATAATCGGACGCGCCCGGCGCAAAAGGAAGCCGCTGTTCGCAAGGTTGTGGTCTGCAAAAAATGTCCGGCTGTCCAACTGCACCAAACCGTGCAGGTTGATGGCAAAGTTCGTGTCCGCGGAACTGAGCGTAAAACCGCTGGAACCGAGTTTCACCACCGGCTGTGTTTTCGCCGTCGCCGCTGCGCCCTCTTTATCCAACTCGCGCTGCTGTTCGAGAATCCGGACTTTTTGGTCCAAGTCTTGCATTTGCTGTTTCAGGATTTCAATTTCCGCGTCAAGATTTGTAACGGGAACACCCATAGTTGACGGAGCGAAAATGGATGACATCCCCAAAAAGATGGCGATCAGCCATCGCCTGAATTTTGTATTTTCACATTTTTTTTTCATATCCGTAATAGCGACTTATTTAGTCGTGTTTAAAACTAAACGTCAAAATATGTAAGTCTTCTTGTTCTAATTACCTATTTCAGATTGTCAAAGTCGCCAAAGGCACCGTTTAACATAAACGACTGATTATGTCGTTATTATCCACACATTAGACATGATGTCAATTGTTTTTTATAAATTATTCCTTCAAATACCTGCGCCGCCAATAAAGTTGGCGGTCATTTCCTGCTTGGCAACGGGGGTTCCCTTGGCCACTTGAGCCAGCGTCGCGCGGTCCATCACGTTGGCAATGTAATTTCGGGCATCGAGAAAGACGCGGCGAAACCGACAAACCGGCTCTTGGGAACAGCGTTTATAGCCCGTCACCGAAACGCATTCGATGGGTGCCAAAACACCGTCGAAATGACGCACCACTTCACCCATGGTTATCTTGTCTGGACTTTTAGCGAGCACGTAGCCGCCGCGGATGCCCACCACACTGTCCACCCAACCCTGCGTCTTTAGGTCGAGCATGATCTGCTCCAGAAACCGTTTGGGAACGTCGTTGCGCCGGGCCAACTCCCGGATCGGTATCGGCGCGCCGCGATAATGATCCACCAAAGTGAACAAGGCACGGAGCGCGTAATCCGTTCTCTTCGAAACACGCATGCCTAAAAACGATATAACCAGTCGGATTTAAGTCAACAGCAGGTTCGAACGAACGGATGCGCTTATTTGATGATCCGACGGCCTTCGTCCAGAAAAATGCCCTTGAAATTCATTTCCAGCGCCTGCGGATTGCTGGCCTTGGACAGCGCTTCCTTTTCGGTAACGCGGCCCGATTTGACGAGATTGAACAGGGATTGGTTGAAACTGATCATGCCGTCGTCCAAGCCGGTTTCGATGGCCGCCGGCAGCTTGTCGAGACGGTTTTCCTCCATCAATTTTCTTGCCATGGGCGTGTTGAGCAAAATTTCAAAGGCCGGTATGAGTTTGCCGTCCACCGTGCCGACCATGCGCTGGCAAATCACGCCGCACAACGTGCCGGAAAGCTGCCGGCGAATTTGTTCGCGTTCCTCGGCTTTGAAAAAATCAAGGATGCGATTGATGGATTGCGAAGCGTTGGTGGTGTGCAGCGTGGATAGAACGAGGTGTCCCGTTTCTGCCGCGCTCATCGCCGCCGCGAAACTGATGTCGTCGCGCATTTCGCCAATCATGATGATGTCCGGGTCCTGGCGCAGAACGTGAACGAGCGCGTGATGGAACGTCAACGTGTCGAGGCCGATCTCGCGCTGTTCCACCACGGATTGATTGTCCTCAAACACGTATTCAATCGGGTCTTCCAGCGTGATGATGTGTTTTTTGAAATTGCTGTTGATGTGTTCGATCATGGCCGCGAGCGTGGTGGATTTGCCGCAACCAGTGGTTCCCGCAACGAGCACAATGCCACGCGGCGATTCGGCGACCTGTTTGATCTGCTCCAGCAAGCCCAGTTCCTCAAAACTGGGCACGTGCGTCTTGACGAACCGCATCGCCAGACACCACTGGCCGCGCTGCTGGAACAGGTTTGTGCGAAACCGCCCGATGCCGGGGATGAAATAGGAGAAATCAATCTCGCGTTCCTCGTCGAGCCGCTTTTTCAAATGCCCGGGCGTGATGGCCTCGACAATTTTGGCCATCCACTCGGCGGTTGGAAATGGCGCGTCCACGGCGATGAGTTCACGGTTGATGCGATAAATCACCGGCGTGCCAATTTTCAGGTGCACGTCCGAGGCACCGCCCTCGACCGCTGTTTTAAGAATACGTTGAAATATTTCCATCCCCTCAGATTAACCCGGCTTTTCCGGAACGCCAGCCGGGAAAAATGAATTTTTTGAAGAGCGGCAGCCCGTTGCCTGCCGCGAACGACGACGACAGCGCGCGCGAAACAACGGCGTCCCTGCCAAAATGCTCTCGGCACTTTTTTCGTGTATTTCGCGGGTTTCGCGGTTAAAAATCCGCGCATGTCTGAACATCGCATCGGCATCATCGGGGGCACCGGCCTTTACAACATCGAAGGGTTCACCCGCCAGAAATGGGTGAAGGTGAAAACGCCCTTCGGCCCGCCCTCGGACGATTTGCTTGCCGGCAAACTGGCCGGGCGCGATGTGGTTTTTCTGCCGCGACATGGGCGCGGCCATCGTATCTTGCCCAGTGAACTGAACCATCGCGCCAACCTCTGGGCGATGAAAAAGCTCGGCGTGGCCTGGATCATCAGCGTCAGCGCCGTCGGTTCCCTGCAGAAAAAATACAAACCGTGCGACATCGTGCTTGTTGACCAGTTCCTCGACCGCACCAAACGCGGGCCGGAACACACGTTTTTCGGTCGCGGTATCGTGGCGCATATTGCGTTTGCGCGCCCGATTTGCGAGGAATTACGGCAGATCCTTTTGAGAGCCGCGCGCGCCTGCCAAGCGCGCGTTCATGATGGCGGCACTTATGTGAACATGGAAGGCCCGGCGTTCAGCACCCGCGCCGAATCGCTCACCAATCACCAGCTCGGCTACGACGTCATCGGCATGACCAATCTGGGCGAGGCCAAATGCGCCCGCGAAGCCGAAATTGCCTACGCCACACTGGCGATGTCCACCGACTACGATTGCTGGAAGGAAGACGAACACGTTACGCTGGCCATGATCATCCAGAACCTCCATCGCAACGCCGACATGGCCAAAAGAATCGTCGTTCGCGCCATTTCACAAATTCCCGGCGAACCTGACTGGCCGTGCCACATTGCGCTGAAGAATGCAATTCTGACCGATAAAAAACTCTGGCCAAGGAAAACCGTAGCCGAACTAAAACCGATTCTGGCAAAGTATCTCTGATAGCCCTCTTTCTTGGGTAGTGGTACCGTTTGACGCGTGGACTGGAGCGCCGAGCATTGCTCGGCTTGAAAGGCAGAGATTTCTCGACGCTTGCCGGGCGTTCCGATGTCAGACTATACGCCCCCTTTCTTGACACAAATCGTTGAGTGGCGTATTTTCTTTTCAAGTCAGGAAAGTTAATTTCTATCATAATCAACCTATGAAGTTGCGAGGGAGACACATGAGTGCTGTCATAACCACTCATTAACCTTTTGAAAAAGCTTTTCCCATTGGTCTGTTGCCTGGTGCTCACCGGCGACTTCACCGGCTCCGCTCAAAACACGGTTGGAGTCACGCTCGACACCGGAGACGCCTTTCCCGGTTACACGCTGTTTACCCCCAGCAGTGACACCCACGCCTATCTGGTGGACAACGCGGGCGGGTTGGTCAACCGCTGGAGCAGCGCCTATCTGCCCGGCTTCACCGCCTACCTGCTGCCGGACGGCCAGTTGCTGCGGGCCGCGCAGTTCGGCTCGTCCTTCAACGCCGGCGGGGCGGGCGGGCGCGTGGAGTTGTTCGACTGGGACGGCACGCTGGTTTGGAGCTACAACTATTCGACCACCCAACATCGCCAGGATCATGACGCCATCATGCTGCCCAACGGCAACGTGCTGATGATTGCGTGGGAGTTGAAGTCGAAGGCCGATGCCGTGGCCGCCGGTCGCAACCCGGCGCTGATCACGCAAAACGCCCTGTGGCCCGACACGCTTGTCGAAGTGCAACCGGTTGGGCAAACCAATGGCAACATCGTGTGGAGCTGGCATGTGTGGGACCATCTTATCCAGGATTTCGACGCCTCCAAGGCCAACTACGATGTGGTGAGCAACCACCCGGAACTGATGGACGTGAACTTTGCCCTCGACGGCAGCGCCGACTGGCTGCACGTCAACGGCCTGGACTACAACGCCGAGCTCGACGAGATCTTGATTAGCGTTCACAACGCGAGCGAGGTTTGGATTATTGACCACAGCACCACCACCGCCGAAGCGGCAGGCCACACCGGCGGGCTTCGCGGGCACGGCGGTGACATTCTGTATCGCTGGGGCAATCCACGCGCCTACCGCGCTGGCACCACGGCGGATCAAAAACTCTTCGAACAGCACAATCCGAACTGGATCCGTGACGGTTTGCCCGGTGCGGGGCACATCCTGATTTTCAACAACGGCGTGGGGCGGCCGGGCGGCAATTACTCGTCCCTTGAGGAAATCATTCCGCCGCTCCAACCCGATGGCACTTACACTCTGACGCTGGGGAGCGCTTACGGTCCCGCCACTGCGGCATGGACTTACACGGCTTCGCCACCGTCGAGTTTCTACGCGGCGAACGTTTCCAGCGCACAACGATTGCCCAATGGCGACACGCTGACGGAAAACGGTCCGCAGGGAAGGTTTTTTGAAATCAGCGCCGCCGGGCAGACGGTCTGGCAATATGTATGTCCGCTGGTCAATGGCACGCCGCTAACCCAGGGCCAATCCCCGCCCGCGCAGAACCAGGTGTTTCGCGCCACTCGTTATGCCACGGATTACGCCGGATTGGCCGGACGTGATCTGACTACGCATGGCACCATTGAACTGCAACCCAACGCACCTTTTGAAATCACCGATATAACCCCAAATCTGAACGGAATTTTTCTGCGCTGGGACTGCGTGCGCGACCGCCAATACACCGTACAATGGAGCGCCCAGTTAGGAGCAGGTTCGTGGAACGACATCGGAACCGTTGCTACGATTGGTACCAGCGCGTTCTTCACCGATACCAATACCATGCGGTTGGCTGGGGATGTCGGAATGTATCGGATACGCCTTGAACCGTAGGAGCTGTCTGCCCTTCCATCCGACGGCTTCCCTTGACCAGTCGCGCCAAAGCCGCTAGACCTTGCTTACGACTTATGGCGACCAAAAGCATCATCAAACCGGCCAAATCACCGGCAGCCGTCGGCCCTTACAGCCATGCTGTGCGCGCCGGCGATCTGCTGTTCTGCGCCGGGCAGATTCCCATTGACCCCGCCACTGGCAATCTGATTTCTGGGGACATCAAAGCGCAAACCGACCGCGTGCTGCAAAACGTCAAGGCCATCCTGGACGACCAGAGACTGACCTTCGCCCACGTCGTCAAAAGCACGGTCTTCATGACCAGTCTGGCCGACTTCACCAGCATGAACGAGATTTACGCGAAGTATTTCACGAATGATTTTCCGGCGCGTTCGACTATTCAGGTCGCCGCGCTGCCAAAGGGCGCGAACGTGGAGATTGAAGTGATTGCCCACTTCTGAATTTACGATTTACGATTGACGTGCCCATTATGCGTCAGCGCGTATATCGTAAATCGAATATCGTAAATCAAAAATGCCTCTTGGATTTAAATTATTGATCGCCTTCGCCGTAGGCGGCCTGCTCGGCTTTTTCTACGGCTGGCTCAAGGGCCGGGCGCGTCCCGTGACCACGGACAACCGGCTGGAAAAAGAACTGCGCCAGCAAATCAACCAGCGCGAAACGGAACTGACCCAATTGCGTGGCCAGCTCGCCGAGACCGGCAATGCCCGGGCGGCGGCGGAAGCCAGCCGGGCGGCGGCGGAAAAACTGGTCGCAGAACAGCGCGCGTTGCAGGACAAGGCGCTGGCCGATTTGCGTGAGGCGTTCAAGGCATTAAGTGCCGAGGCGTTGAAACAAAGCGCCCCGGAATTTCTGCGGCTGGCCAATGAAACGTTCGGCAAATTTCAAAAAGGCGCCGAAGGCGACATCAAAGGTCTGGTCGAGCCGCTCAAACAACAATTGGAAACCTACCAAAAACGGTTGCACGACGCGGAAACCTCGCAGACGGACACGCTCGGCAAGGTGAAGGAGCAGCTTGAAAAACTGGCACAATCCAGTTTGTCGCTCGCCGCCGAAACGCAGCAGTTCCGCATGGTGCTGAAATCGAATCAGGCGCGCGGGCGCTGGGGCGAGGAAACACTGCGGCGCGTCGTCGAGGCGGCAGGCATGAGCGCGCATTGCGATTTCACTGAGCAAACCCAGGCGGGTGAGAACCGTCCGGACTTGATTGTGCGTCTGCCTGGCGACCGCATCATCATCGTGGATGCCAAGGTGCCGGATTTCGATTTTCTCAACGCGCTGGAGTCGGCGAACGAAGCCAAACGCGTGGAAGCGCTGGCGGCGCACGCGGCGAAATTGAAGGCGACCATCAAGGCGTTGGCTGACCGCGATTATCCCAGCCAGTTTCCCAACGCGCTGGATTACGTGGTGCTGTTCGTGCCGGCGGAATCACTGTTTAGCGCGGCGCTGGAGGGCGATCACGATTTGATTGTCTGGGCGGCGGGCAAACGGATTCTGCTGGCGACCCCGGCATCGCTTATTGCCCTGTTGCGTTCCGTGAGCGTGAGCTGGCAGCAACACGCGCAAACGGAAAATGCCCGGGCGATTGCGGGCGCGGCGCAGGAACTTTACTCACGCGTAGCCACGTTCACGGAACATTTCGGAAAAATCGGCGACGGCTTGGAAGCGGCGAACAAGGCGTTCAACCAGGCTGTCGGCAGCTACGAGTCGCGCATCCGTCCGGCGGGCGAAAAAATCCAGAAACTCGGCGGCGCGATGGCGGGCAAGGAGCTGGCCGACGTGCAACCACTGGATACCTCATTGCGCCTGCCGCCGGAAACGTAAACCAGCCTGAATACACCACCTCCTTCTCAACCTTGCCCCCATGCATACCGCGGTTTTCGTCACTCTTGTCGTGATTGGAACCGTCGCAAATCTGGCATTTTCATGGTCATTCTCAATCCGAGCGCGCCGCTATCACGGCGCTTGTCGGTTTTTCTCGTTCGAGAGCATCCTCCTGCTTGTGCTCCTATGCGCCCCGGTATGGTTTTCTGACCCTTGGAGCTGGAACCAGCTCATATCGTGGGTGCTTTTGGTCGTGGCGATATGCTTGCCGATGCACGGATTTCATATGCTTCGGACCGTGGGCAAACCGGAGCGTCAGTTTGAAAATACCACTTATCTCGTCACGTCCGGCGTTTATCGCTATATCCGCCACCCGCTCTATACATCTTTAATCATTCTCGGCACGGGGATTTTCTTCAAAAACATTACGCTAACGACGGCGGTATGCGCGCTCGTAAATCTCGTAGCGCTGATCGCGACGGCGAAAACCGAAGAGCGCGAAATGCTCAGAAAATTCGGTAAAGAATACGCCCGCTACATGGGACGGACAAAGATGTTCATTCCTTTCGTCGTATAATGGGAAGGATTCGGTTGAATTCCAAATGCGACAGGGAAATCAACCCAAGACTTGCGAGCTTCACACCCTCACAAAAGGGATAAGTTGTGCCACCCGTCTTGCGTAAAGCTCGTACTCCGCACCGAACGCGCTCTTCAAAAAGTCCTCTTCCTTTCGGATCAAAACTTTGAAAGCGGCAAACATTACGACCGACACCGACAGAATCAACAGATTGTCCGATGCGAGGGAAATGGCAGGAATTAAAAAGACAATGAAGGCGGCGTACAGAGGATTTCGTGAATAGCGATAAACCCCACCCGTTATCAGCTTGTGCGACCGATGGCTGCGCATGATTAGCACGACCGACCCGATCCAGAACCACAGGCCAACCACCCCCCAACACAATCCGAAAACGCATGCTCCAATCAAATACGGATCAGCTACGGGTATCGCAAAGCCGAACACTCGTTGCAGGAAGCAGACAAGCAGCCATGTCACCCCACCGACAATTGCCAGCAATGGCCCGATTCCCCAAATGCTCATCGAGTGAATATAGTGTCAATCCATTGCAACGACAGCCATCCAAAGATTGGCCAAAGACACATTGAATCCGAACGAAATTTAATCTGGTGGAGGCGGCGGGAGTTGAACCCGCGTCCCTGGCAAACAAACCAGCCGCGACTACATGCTTAGCCCGGAGAATTTTTTCTGCTGTGCGATGGCGTCCGGACTCGAATCGCACTGCCTAGTCCGCATGGAATTTTCTCGGCGAACCGCGCGCGGTCTCCGCGTTCCGCCATGCCTGCTGTGGCGTTCGTCCGGCGTAGCAGGTGTCCACCGGCGAACGTCGCGACATATTAGGCCGCGAGAGCTAATTCTTGGTTAGCTGTTTTGTTTGATGCGATGATTAACGAGGCCAACGCATCGTCCTCGGCATGCCGCCTCTGGCGCATTCCCCAGGTCGAAACCGGTGCGCCCCCATTTGGCAAATCAAATTATCCACCGGTAACCCTTGCCAGTCAAGGTGACGACAGCGATTAAAACGAAAAAAACAAGGCTGGCAATGTTTCCAGCCCTGCTGAATGCCGATTTCGTCAAATTTTATTGCTCCACGCCAACCCGGTAGAAGCGGGCGTTGCCGGGAAGGATGGCCGTGTCGGTTTGGGTGTTGGTGGGCGCGGTGGCCGTGATGTTGGTGGCAACAGTAGAATTAAAGCCTGCCGCCAGGTTGGTGGCGCGTTCCAGCCAATAAGTCTTTCCAGCCACACTCGACCAGCTCACCACGACGTTGTTGGCGTTGGTGGCCGACACTAACAGCAGCCGCAGGGAGGAGGCCGCGTTGGTCGGGTTTGTTCCAGCGATCCATTCCGCCAGGTTGCTCATGCCGTCGTGATCGGGGTCGGCGTTCGGGTCGGTGCCGGTCAGATGGCCGAAATACTCCAGTTCCCACCAATCTGGCAGACCGTTGCCATCGGTATCCACGATGCGTTGCAGATCGAGCCGTCGGCCATTGTGCACCTTGCCAAGCAAACCCGGGACGACATCTGCGTTCGTGAGGACCCGTTGGATCCGCTGGCTCACGGTTTCACTTGGGAAATTCATGGCAGCGAACGCGACCGCGCCGGACACATGAGGCGTCGCCATCGAGGTGCCGTCAAGGTATTGGTAAAGTCCGTAGGCAATGGTGGCGGAGGAATTTGTTTGCAACGCCAGCCCGTCGGATTGCGCAAGTGAGACGGCGGGGATCCAATTGTTGGGGCCCCCCAAGGTGCCGAAAAAGTTGCCGCTGGCATTGTTGTAAATGATGGCCGCCCGGGCGCCGGCCGCCATGGCGTTGGCGACCTTGTTGGAAAAGGTGAGAGTGCCGCGTTCAATCAACGCGATGTTGCTGCGGACCGCTGCCGGAAAGTTTGTGGAATATCCCAGCCCGCAGCCGTAAACCGTGGCGGTGAGGCCGGCGGTGGCGCCGGCGAATTCCAACCCGTTGGCGCTGTAGTTTGCGAAACCCTGCTGCACCGAGGCATACGTGGTCGGTAACAGGGAAAAGATGTTCACACCCGGTGCGCCCAAGTCCACGGTGTTGGTGCCGTAGTTTGAAAAATATGCCAGATTGTCCTTTTGGTCGGTGGCCGCCACGACGATCTCGTTGTTCAGCCGGTAACTGGCGGGATAAGTCAGGGTGGTGTCATTGTCGTTGGTGCTGTTTCCCGCCGCAACGCAAAAGATAATGCCGGCGTTGCCGGCGCTTTGCATGGCAGCGCGCTCGGTGCTGTTTGACCCGCCGCCACCGAAGGATTCATTGATGGCGACAACATTCACACCGTTGGTTTTCATCATGGTCGCGTACTGAATCGCCTCAATGATGGCTGAATCGGACAACGTTTCACCATCGCTTGATACCCGGAGCACCATGATCCTGGCCTGATAATCCACGCCGATCACGCCTATTGCGTTATTGCCGACAGCGGCAATGGTTCCGGCCACGTGCGTGCCGTGAAATCCTGAATCCATCGGGTCGGGAAGGTTGTCTGCAAAATCATAACCGTAATAATCATCCACGTAGCCGTCTCCGTCGTCATCCACGCCGTTGCCGGGAATCTCGCCGGTGTTGATCCATATGTTGCTGGCCAGGTCCGGGTGCGTGTAATCCACGCCGGTGTCAATGACCGCTACCACCGGCCGGTTGGTGCCCGGCTGCTGGGCCAGCGCCCAAGCCGGAACAAAATGGACATCGTCTCCCGCCGTGCCCGCCGTGCCGTTGACCGATTGTCCCGTATTTTGCAATGCCCACAAATCGGGGAAATACGTATCGTTGGGTGTCGTGCTGGTAACCCAGCGCAGGTAATTTGGTTCGGCGGTTTCCACGTCCGGGTCGTTTTTCAATTCAGCAATCAGTTGTGCGGTCGTCCGGTTTTTGACATGCACCAAACCCGTCTGTCGCCCGCGAAATTCGGACAGGTAGGCAAAACGTCGTTTCCACACCAGCGAGTGGCCGGCCAGTCTCTGTTCAGCAGTGGTCAAGTTGACCGACGGTTTGAAAGTAACAATGGCGTCGCCTTCAACGTATTCCGTGGCTGGATGACCTGAACCCGTCCACACTCCAATCGTCAGGCTTAGAATCACGAGGACGACCGATACTCCTTGGGGAACGAATTTCATCAAACATATTGTAACTGCGCATATAATAGCATCTTCGATGCCGAATGGCAAAAAGCAAAACGAGGCTGGAATGGCTTTCAGCCTCGTTTTGATCCGGTTTTATTCAATCTCCATCCAGTTCAAAAATATCCTCGATGGACATTTTGAAAAGACGCGCCGCTTTGAAAGCCAGCGGCAGGCTCGGATCGTATTTCTCCGTCTCAATGGCGTTCACCGTCTGCCGAGAGACGTCGAGCTTGTCCGCCAGATCGGATTGCGACCATCCCTTCGCCTCGCGTAATTCCCGGAGCTTGCTTTTCATTTGTAGCGACGGTTGATAATGACGCTGCCCAAAAAGTAAAAAACCACCACGCACGCGAACGTGCCTTCCCAGCCCAACCCGGCGTGAAGCCGTGGAATCTGAATTCCGTGAGCCTTGAGCAAATCGAACGCTGTGACTACGAAAATTGCTCCGACAGTCGCAAACAGACAGGCTTCGAGTTGGATGCGCCGCTGCAATTCGTCCATGCCGCGAATCCATTTTGCGACGCTGCGCACATAAAGCAAACTCGGCAGTAATGGCGAAAGTGCGACAGCCGCGCGCAACGGGTCGTTCCATTCAGGATGGTGCTTCAGCAAAATTCGGGACCAGAAGGCCAATGCCACGGCGACAAACGCCCACACGTTTAATTTCATATCAGCCTGGAATGAATAGTGTCTTTCGGGCTGAGCCGATTCGGGAAGAATTGATTTACTGTTCATGTTGCGACCAGTGTAAAGCATACTTTACATTATGTCAAGCATTCTTTACATCAAATTTCCGGTAAAAAACGCGCTCAAACTAAGGTGATGACTTCAAATCGCTTAGGGAGTTGTAAATGACACTGTAGCACCCGCGTCCTGCGGGTTGTTTCAGGCGTCCCGCCTGAAACCGAAACTGTGAGAACCTGACAAAAAAACGAGGCTGGAATGGCTTCCAGCCTCGCTCGTGATTTCGTTGGTAGGGACGGGCCCGCCGGGCCGTCCACGGACGCCGCAGCGCGGCGTCCCTACCTGATTAATAATCCATTCCGCCCATGCCGCCGCCGCCCGGAGGCATCGGGGCCGGTTTTTCCTTTTCCGGAAGGTCAGTGATGAGGCACTCGGTCGTGAGCAGCAAACCGGCGATGGACGCCGCGTTTTGCAGCGCCGAACGCGTGACCTTCTTCGGGTCCACGATGCCGGCCTTCACGAGGTCTTCGTACTCGTTCGTCGCCACGTTATAACCTTCGTTGCCCTTGCGCTTCTTGACTTCCTCGACGACCACCGAGCCTTCCACGCCCGCGTTGTTCGCCAGCGCGCGGGTCGGCGATTCGATGGCGCGCTTTACGATGTCCACGCCAATCTTTTCGTCTTCGTTCGCGCCCTTGATCGTTTCAATGGCGCCCAGACAGCGGATTAACGCCACGCCGCCGCCGGCCACAATGCCTTCCTCGACCGCCGCGCGGGTCGCGTGCAAAGCGTCTTCGACGCGCGCCTTCTTTTCCTTCATCTCGGTCTCGGTCGCGGCGCCGACGTTGATGACGGCCACGCCGCCGGCGAGTTTCGCCAGGCGCTCCTGCAGTTTCTCGCGATCGTAATCGCTCGTCGTCTCCTCGATCTGCCGGCGGATTTGATTCACGCGGCCCTGGATGTCGGACGACTTGCCGCCGCCTTCGACAATCGTCGTGTTTTCCTTGTCAATGACGATGGATTTCGCACGACCAAGGTCGTTGAGTTCAATGCTTTCCAGCTTGATGCCGAGGTCTTCGCTGATGAACTTGCCGCCGGTGAGGACAGCAATGTCTTCGAGCATGGCCTTGCGGCGATCGCCGAAGCCCGGCGCCTTCACGGCGCAGACGTTCAGCGTGCCGCGCAGCTTGTTCACGACCAGCGTCGCAAGCGCTTCGCCTTCGACTTCTTCGGCGATAACGAGCAGCGGTTTGCCCGAGCGCGCGGCCTTTTCGAGCAACGGCAACAGGTCCTTCAGGCTGCTGATTTTCTTTTCGTAATTGAGGATGTAGGCGTCTTCGAGTTTCGCTTCCATCGTCTCCGCGTTGGTGACGAAGTAAGGCGAGAGATAGCCCTTGTCGAACTGCATGCCCTCGACCACTTCGAGCGTCGTCTCAATGGACTTCGCTTCCTCCACGGTGATGGTGCCGTCCTTGCCGACCTTGTCCATCGCCTCGGCGATTTTGTCGGCAATCTCGAAATCCCAGTTCGCCGACACGGCGGCCACCTGGCGGATTTCGTCCTTGTCCTTCACCTTCTTGGTGATTTTGTCGAGATGCGACACGGCGGCTTCGACCGCCTTGTTGA
>Ga0335077_10002959_pt1 | contig 20372 bp, 13 predicted proteins | sample Lox_Sample_31_FD_207151 | JGI IMG/M metagenome (GOLD analysis project Ga0335077, IMG submission 207151) | Soil microbial communities from Loxahatchee National Wildlife Refuge, Florida, United States - Lox_Sample_3.1 | ecosystem: Environmental > Terrestrial > Soil > Wetlands | place: USA...
CTTCAGATCAAGCTCGACCGCGACCGTCTCGCGCGGTATGGGATCAACGTAGCCGACGCGAATAACGCTGTGCAGATCGCGTTCGGCGGTATGGCCGTGGGCGCATTCTACGAAGGGGATCGGCGCTTCGACGTCACGCTTCGGGCGGACGAGCCGTTCCGCGATGCGGTGGACGACGTGCCGGAGCTCCCGATCGCGCTCCCCGGCGGGCAGGGGACCATTCCGCTCGGCGAGGTGGCGCGGATCGAGACGCGTCAGGGCGCGGCCCGCATCACGCGCGAGGCCGGTGGACGCATCGCGGCGATCAAGACCAATATCCTGGGGCGCGACCAAGGCGGCTTTGTCGCCGAGGCGATGAGCGCGGTTGCCAGCCAGGTACGCCTGCCGCCGGGCTATTACCTGACGTGGGGCGGGCAGTTCGAGAATCAGCAGCGGGCGCTCGCCCGCTTGAAAATCATCATCCCGTTATCGGCCTTGCTGATCTTCGTCCTGCTGTTTTGGGCCTTCCGCTCGATGCGCAAGGCGCTGCTAGTGCTTCTCATGGTGCCGCTGACGTTGATCGGAGGGCTCGCCGGCTTAGCTGTGGCGGGGCTGCACTTGTCGGTCTCCGCCGCGGTCGGATTCATCGCGGTGGCCGGAATCTGCGTGCAGAACGGAGTGATCATGGTGGAGCAGTTCATCGAGAACTTGCGCCACGGCCGCGGCATGGACGAGAGCGTTCTCCACGGCGCTGTCGCGCGTTTGCGTCCCATACTGATGACCGCGCTGATGGCCGGCCTGGGGCTGCTGCCCGCTGCATTGTCGCACGCGATCGGCTCCGAAACGCAGCGCCCGTTCGCGGTCGTCATCGTGGGCGGGATCGTTTCCGCTACCCTTTTCACCCTGGTCCTGCTCCCGCTGCTGTTCCCGCTGTTCGCGGAAGAGAGCGCGCTCTCGCGCCCTCATCGATCGTCCCGCTTGGCCGAGGATCGGCCGGAGCGGCTGGGAGACTTGCCGGCGAGCTGAGTCCGGCTGGCTGCGGCTGGAAGCTTCGTGCATGGATTGCATCGGTCCGCGGCCTTCGCCGAGGGCGTCATCGGCGAAGGCCGGCGTGAGCCGGAGGGCCGATGTCAGAGTTCTGTAAGGGTCCCTCCGTACCCTCCTGTCTTGACCTCCTGGGTCCTCGTCGCGACCGAGAACACGGTTTAATCCAATCATGCGCAGGCCGCTTCTGTTTTGGCTCGTGCTGGCCCTCGTGCCGGGTTCGATGCAATCCGCGAACTCAGCCGAGCCGTCGGCGATACCGGCCGCAGCCGATCCCGAGCACCTGACGCTGGAGGCGGCCGAGGCGCTGTTTCGCGACCGTAGCCGCGAGCTGCTCGCCGGAAAGCGCGCCATCGAAATCGCGGAGGCGGATCGCATTACCGCCGCTCAGTTCCCCAACCCGACGCTGTCGGCCAGCGCTTCGGCGCTGAGCGCGGCCAACTGGAGCGCGGCATCCGGCTTCCCGAACAAACCGATCGATACCGGGGTGCAGTTCAGCCAGCTCTTCGAGCGTGGCAACAAGCGCCAGCTGCGCACGGAGGCGGCGCAGAGCAATCTCGAGGCAGCCCGCGACGACTTGCAGGACACGGTGCGGCAACAGACCCTGGCCATGCGCGGGGCATTCTACGACCTGCTGCTCGCCCAGGAGCGTGCACGCGTCAGCCAGGACACTCTGGAGTTGTTTCGCCGCAGCGTCGATGCGGCGCAGTTGCGGCTGCGGTCCGGCGACATCGCCGCTTCCGACCTCTCGCGCTTGAAGGTGGACGCGCTGCGTGCGGAGAACGACGTGCGCCAGGCCCGGGCCGACCGCGAGAAGACGCAGGTGATGCTGGCATATTTCCTCGGGCTCGAGAAGAGCGCCGCGCGCATCCACGCGGAGGGCGAATGGCCGGCCTTGGTGTCCGTGCCGCCGCCGAAGAGCATCGACGACATCGTCGATCAGCGCTCCGACGTGCAGGCGGCACGCCAGCGCCTGGAGGCGGCGAGAAAGAATCGCGATCTGGCGCGTGCCGCCCGCGTGCATGACGTCACCGTCGGAGTCCAGTACGACCACTTCCCGACCCAGATCACCAACAATACGTTCGGCGTGAGCGTGAGCGTGCCGCTGTTTCTGTTCTACAACTTCGACGGTGAGATCAAGCGGGCGGAGGTGTCGGTGAACTCTGCCGAGGAGGAAATGGAGCGGACCCGGGCGCTCGCGCGCGCGGACATTGCGCGCACCCGAGCGGACCTCGAGTCTGCGCAGGACCGCGTGCAGCGCTATACCGACGCGTTGCTCAAAGAGGCGCAGCGCGCGGCCGATGCCGCGGAGTACGCGTACAAGCGTGGCGCGGTGGGTGTAACCGATCTGCTCGACGCGCGCCGCACTTGGTACGCGACTCGCCTGGATGCGGCTTCGGCGCAGGCCGACTACGCGAAGGCGCTGGCCGCCTGGCGGGCCGCAATCGGGGCTGGCGCGCCGCCGCTGTGAACTACGGGCGAGAATGCGGACGCTAGAGGCGGCAGGCTATCTCAGGGCGGTGGGCATCGGCATCGCGATGGCCGCGCTCGTTTCGGGGTGCGGAGAAAAGACCCGCGAGGCCGCAGCGCAGACGCCCGCAGTCAACGGCAGCAGCCTTTCCTTTCCCGACGGCAGCCCGCAGCTCGCGGCGTTTTCCACCGAGGCGGTGCAGCCGACGCAGCCCATCGTGCACACGCTCACGGGGCGGTTGGTATGGGACGAGGACCGTACGGTGCGCGTGTTCTCGGCGTTCTCCGGGAGCGTCCAGTCGATCCGCGTCAAGGTCGGCGAGCGCGTTGCTGCGGGCCAGCTGCTGGCGAGCGTTGCGTCTCCCGATTTCGGCCAGACTCAGGCCGAGGCCAGCCGCTCGGCCGCCGACTTCGCGGTCGCCCAGAAGAATCTCGAACGACTGCGCGACTTAGCCGCTCACGGCGTGGCAGCCGAAAAGGACCTGCACGCAGCGGAGGCAGACTTCGAGCGGGCGCGCGTGGAGCTCGAACGCGTGAAGGCGCGCAAGAAGCTGTACGGGGGCGGCGACAGCGTCGACCAGCTCTACCCGTTGCAGGCGCCGCTGGCCGGCATCGTGGTGGAGAAGAATATCAATCCGGGCCAGGAGGTGCGGCCCGATCAGCTCACCTCCAACGCTCCGCCGCTGTTCGTCATCACGGACCCGGCGCTGCTGTGGGTACAGCTCGATGCGACGGAGCGCGATCTGGCGTTCCTGCGCGCGGGCCTGGCCGTGAGGCTGCGCACGCCGGTCTATTCCGACCGCGCGTTCAACGGGAGAATCGAGGCGGTCTCCGACTACGTGGACCCCAACACGCGCATGATCAAAGTGCGCGCGTCGGTACCCAACCGGGACCGTGCGCTGAAGGCCGAGATGTTCGTCACCGGCGAGATCACCGAGGAGGCGCGCGGCGGCGTACTGGTCCCAGCGCAAGCCGTGTTCCTCGTCGGCGATCGGCACTTCGTGTTCGTCGATGATGGCAAAGGGCACTACACGCGTACCGAGGTGAACCGTACGGGCGAGGTGGGCGGCCGGGTCGCGGTTGGCTCCGGTCTGAAGCCAGGCCAGCGCGTCGTCACGGCTGGCGGGCTCCTGCTGCAGCAGATGCTCGGCGCACAGAGCGGCGGCTGATCCGGCGCGCCAGTGGATTGCCGACCGGGGGGCCGCGCGTGATCCGGGCAATCGTCTCGTTCTGTCTGCGCCAACCGCTGTTCGTGCTGCTCGGCACGACCTTGTTCGTCGCGGGCGGTCTGGCTGCCTTCCACCAGTTGCCGATCGAGGCCTTCCCGGACGTCTCCGACACCCAGGTCACCGTGATCACGCTGTATCCCGGCCGGGCGGCCGAAGAGGTCGAGAAGCAGGTGACCATTCCGCTCGAGGTTGCGCTCGCCGGCCTCCCCAATGCCGTCCGCATGTTCTCGCATACTCAGTTCGGCCTGTCCTACCTCATCCTGACGTTCGACGACCGCGCGACACCGTACTTTGCGCGCCAGCGGGTGGAAGAGCGCCTGCGCGATGCCGACTTGCCGAACGGCATCACCCCTTCGCTCGCTCCGCTGTCGACTGCCATCGGGGAGGTCTACCGCTACCGTTTGCGCGGAGACAACTTGAGTCCCATGCAGCTGCGCACGATCGAGGACTGGACCGTGGAGCGTGAGCTGAAGCAGGTGCCCGGCGTGGCCGACATCGTCACCATGGGTGGCCTGATCAAACAGTACGAGGTCAATCCCGATCTCGCACGGATGAAGCTCTACCGCGTGACCCTGCAGCAGCTGTTCCAGGCGCTCGCCAACGCCAACGCCAATGCGGGGGGCAGCTATGTCGAGCAGGGCCGCCAGCAGTTCTTGATCCGCGGCATCGGCATGTTCCGCAGCAGCGCAGACATCGGCGACGTCGTGGTGGCTGCGCGCAGCGGCACGCCTGTCATGGTCAAGCACATCGCACAGGTCAACGTCGGCGCAGTACCCCGGCAGGGACTCGTCGGCCAGGACGGCGCCGCCGATGTGGTGACCGGGGTGGTGCTGATGCGTCAAGGCGAGAACCCTTCGCGTGTGCTCGAGGCTCTCAAGCAAAAGATCGAGCACCTGAATCGACATGTGCTGCCCAGAGGGGTGCGAATCGTTCCCTTCTACGATCGCACGTGGCTGATCGAGAAGACCCTGCACACGGTCTTCACCAACCTCGCTGAGGGTGCCACACTGGTCACGCTCGTGCTGCTGCTGTTCCTCGGCAACCTTCGTGCCGCGGCGATCGTAGCACTGGTCATCCCGCTGTCGCTCCTGGCGACATTCCTCGGCTTGTCCTGGGTGGGCATCCCTGCGAACCTGCTCTCACTGGGGGCGATGGACTTCGGCATCATCGTCGACGGTGCGGTGATCGTCGTCGAGAATATCTTCCGCAAGCTGTCGGCCGCGCACGGCGAGCTGGACCGCGAGCGCCGTCTGAGCCGCGTTCTCGATGCCGCGGTGGAGGTCGGGCGCCCGACGCTGTTCTCGATGCTCATCATCATCGCCGCCCACATCCCGATCTTCACCTTGCAGCGCCATGAGGGGCGGATCTTCGCTCCCATGGCATGGTCGGTGACCTCGGCGCTGGTCGGTTCGCTCGTCGTGTCCCTGACGCTCGTGCCGCTGCTGTGCCTCATCCTGCTGCGCAAGAAGCTGCCGGAGGAGGACAACGCGCTAGTCCGGCGTAGCAAGGCCGCGTATGCACCGCTTCTCGGATGGGCACTGTCGCACAAGGCGCTGGTGCTGGCGGCGGCAGGCGTGGCGCTGGCGGCCAGCCTGGCCCTGGTGCCGCGGCTGGGCAGCGAGTTCCTGCCGGAACTCAACGAGGGCTCGATCTGGATCAATCTGCCGATGCCGCCGAGCGTGTCCGTGTCCGAAGTGCAGACGCTGCTCGCCAAGGTACGCGCGCTCCTGCGCACGATTCCCGAGGTCAATACGGTCATTTCCAAGGCCGGCCGGCCCGAGGACGGCACCGACCCCAAGCTGCTGAGCATGGCCGAGCTGCTGGTGGACCTGAAGCCGGAGGCGCAGTGGCGCGAAGGCGTGACCAAGCGGCAGCTGCTGGACCAGATGGATCGCCTGCTCGACCAGAATTTACCGGGGCTCGACACCAGCTTCTCCCAGCCGATCCGAGACAACGTGCTCGAGAGCATCTCGCAGATCGACGGGCAGATCGTGGTCAAAGTGGTCGGCGACGACCTCGCCGTGCTGAAGGATCAAGGCAGAAAGACGCTGGAAGCGATCCACGACGTGCCGGGCGTGGTGCGCGCCTTCATCGACCGCGAGGGCGAGCTGCCGCAGGTGATGATCGATATCGACCGCGGCCGCGCCGCACGCTATGGGCTGAACGTAGCCGACATCGACGATGTCATCGAGACTGCGCTGGGAGGGCGTGCCGCCACGCAGATTTGGGAGGGCGAGCGGCGCTTCGGGGTGGTCGTGCGCCTCCCGGATGCCGAGCGCGCGCTGGATCGCATGCCGGACATCCCGGTGGGCACGCCCGACGGCCAGTTCATTCCGCTGTCTCAGGTGGCGACGTTCAGGACGGCCAGTGGCGCCATGAACATCAGCCGGGAGAACGGCCGCCGCGTGCTGTCCATCGGTGTGTTCATCAAGGACCGCGACATGGGCAGCGTGGTGGCGGACATGCAGGCGCGCGTCGCCGATCGGATCCACCTGCCGGAGGGTTACACGATCGCCTGGTCGGGAGAGTTCGAGAACCAACAGCGGGCGATGGCGCGGCTGGCGATCATCGTGCCCATCAGCATCCTGCTCATCTTCCTGCTGCTGTTCGACGCTTTCAAATCGCTGCGCAACGCGTTGCTCATCGTGCTCAACATTCCGTTCGCGCTGATCGGGGGCATCCTCGCGTTGTATGCCACGGGCACCCCGCTCTCGGTCTCGGCCGCCATCGGGTTCATTGCCCTGTTCGGGCAGGCCGTGCTCAACGGGGTGGTCATGGTGACGTACTTCAATCAGCTGCGCGCGCAGGGACTCTCCGCGCTGCAAGCGGTCATCGACGGGGCGCAGGTGCGCCTGCGTACGGTGCTGATGACCGCGCTGCTGGCGATGCTGGGCCTGCTGCCGATGGCGCTTTCGACCAGCATCGGTGCCGAAACGCAACGCCCGCTGGCGCTCGTGGTGATCGGCGGGCTGATCAGTGCGACCATCCTGACGTTGATCGTCCTGCCCGTCTTGTACCTGCTGTTCGAGCAGCGCTGGGAGATTCGGCCGCTCGTTTGGCGCACGCTGGGCCGTCTGCCTGCCAGGCACCGCAAAGGGTCCGGCGAGTAGCTCGGGTCGAGCCCGCCTGTGTCGCAGAGGGTCTGGCTGGCCCGCCCGGCGCTTGACAATGCATCGCAGCGGGACGGGTACTCCCCCAGGCGGTCTTCGGGCTCGGCGGGCGGTTGTATCGATGGCCGAGACTGGTTAAGATCTCCACCGACGCCAGAAGGTCTCCCTAGATGCCATCCTCCTTCCCTTCGATCGCCCTCGACGAACCGGCGCGTTCGTGCGTGTGGCGATGGCGCTGACCTCCTCCGTTTAGCCGGTCGCGGCTTCTGAGCGCCGGCCTGGGGCGCGAGCGCTGGGTCGGGCGCAATCCCAATGCAAGCACCAACCTGGACGCTCGGGCGGCTTCCGTCGAGAAGCCAGGTGGAGGATCAGATGGCTGGAGTACCTATGTTGCTGATGATCGACAACTACGATTCCTTTACGTACAACCTGGTGCAATACTTCGGCGAGTTGAGCCAGGAGGTGGTGGTGTACCGCAACGACGAGGTGTCGCTCGAGGAGATCGCCGAGATGCGCCCTGCGCACATCGTGATCTCGCCCGGACCTTGCACGCCGGACGAAGCCGGCATCTCGGTTCCGCTGGTGCAGCGCTTCGCGGGCGAGATCCCGATTCTGGGCGTATGCCTGGGGCATCAGAGCATCGGGCAGGCGTTCGGGGGCAAGATCGTGCATGCCAAGCAGGTCATGCACGGCAAGGTGTCCCTGATCCACCACGAGCGCAAGGGCGTCTTCAGCGGGCTGCAGGAGCCCTTCGAGGCGACGCGCTACCATTCTCTGGTGATCGAGCGCGAGTCCTTGCCGGATACATTGGAAGTGACCGCCTGGACCGACGACGGGGAGATCATGGGCGTTCGGCACCGCAGGCTGCCCGTGGAGGGCGTGCAGTTCCACCCCGAGTCCATCCTGACCCAGCAGGGTCACGAGCTGCTGGGGAATTTTCTCGCACTCCGGTCCGGAGTGTAGGCGCGAGCCGCGGCGGGGCACACATGACGCCACAAGAGGCACTGGTCCGCGTCATCGAGCATCGCGAGATCTTCCACGAGGAGATGCTGTCGCTCATGCGCCAGATCATGAGCGGCGAGATTTCCCCGACCTTGATCGGCGCGATCACCATCGGGTTGCGCGTCAAGAAGGAAACCATCGGCGAGATCGCCGCCGCGGCGCAGGTGATGCGCGAGTTCGCCACCAAAGTCGAGGTTGCGGACCACGCGCATCTGCTCGACACCTGCGGCACGGGCGGGGACAGCGCTCATACCTTCAACATCTCGACTGCGGCTGCGTTCGTGGCTGCGGCCGCGGGCGCCAAAGTCGCCAAGCACGGCGGGCGTTCGGTGTCGAGCAAATCGGGGAGTGCGGATGTGCTCGAGGCCTTGGGTGTGAACATCGGGCTCGCGCCGGATCAAGTGGCGCGCTGCATCGACGAAGTGGGCCTCGGCTTCATGTTCGCTCCCAGCCATCACAGCGCCATGAAACACGCGGCTCCCGTCCGGCGCGAGCTCGGAGTGCGTACGATCTTCAACATCCTCGGGCCGTTGACCAATCCGGCCAGTGCGCGCAACCAGGTTCTCGGGGTGTTTCATCCCGATCTCGTCGGCATCCAGGCGCGGGTCCTGCAGCGCTTGGGCAGCCGGCACGTGCTGGTGGTCTATGGCGTTGAGGGGTTGGACGAGATCTCGGTGAGCGGCGAGACCATGGTGGGCGAGCTCAGAGACGGTGAGGTGCGCGAGTACATGATCCATCCCCGGCAGTTCGGTCTTCGGGCTAGCCAGGTCAAGGACATCCAGGTTGCCAGCAGCATGCAGTCGCGCGAAATGCTGCTTTCGGCGCTTGCGAATCAGCCGGGGCCGGCGCGGGATATCGTAGCCGTGAACGGCGGCGCGGCGATTTATGCCGCCGGGCTGGCCGAGTCGTTGGAGGCCGGGGTGCAGAGGGCCGGCGGTGTGTTGGCGAGCGGGGCGGCGCGCCGCAAACTCGACGAATTGGTGGAGTTCACGCAGGCATCCGCTCGGGGCGAGTAGAACCAGACGCACCGAATGCAGCAGGCCCGCCGAAGACAAGATCGCCCCAGCGAAGCGTCGGTCGCAGCGGTTTCGTGGCCAGCGCGTGCCGCAAGGACTTGCTGTCTGACTTGCCGCGTCCAGTCCCGCTAGAAAGTGCCCGACATCCTCGACAGGATACTGGAGGTCAAGCTACAGGAAGTCGCGTCCGCGCGCCGGGCGAGACCCCTGGAGCTGCTGCGGCGCGAAGCGGAGCTGGCTGCGCCGCCACGCGATTTCATCGGCGCGCTGCGCTCCCGGATCGCAGCCGGCCAGGCGGCGGTGATCGCAGAGATCAAGAAGGCGAGCCCGAGCAAGGGGCTGCTGCGGGAGGACTTCCGGCCGGCCGAGATCGCCGCCAGCTATGCCCGGCATGGCGCGGCTTGCCTGTCGGTGCTGACCGACGCCCAGTTCTTCCTCGGCAGCTCCGAAGACCTGCGTCAGGCACGGGAAGCAAGCGGGCTTCCGGTCCTGCGAAAAGACTTCATCGTCGACGCCTATCAGCTGTTCGAGGCGCGCGCCATGGGCGCCGACTGCGTGTTGTTGATCGTCGCTGCGCTGGATCTCAGTCGCCTACAGGAGCTCGAGGCTGCGGCGCTGGCGCTCAACTTGGCGGTCCTCGTCGAGGTGCACGACAGGGGGGAGCTGGAGCAAGCGTTGCAGCTTCGAACCCCATTGATCGGGATCAACAACCGGAACCTGCGGAGCTTCGAGACCCGCTTGGAAACCACGCTCGGACTGCTGAGCCATATCCCTCCGAACCGGCTGGTGATCACCGAATCTGGCATCGCCAGCCCCGCGGATGTGGCGCGGCTGCGCGAACGGGGCATTCAGAGCTTTCTGGTTGGCGAGACGTTCATGCGGGCATCCGATCCTGGGCAAGAGCTGGCCCGTCTTTTCTATCCCGGCGCAATTTGACATTTGTTTCACAGTTTGGTTGTTGCAGTAATGCAACAATCGTTGCATTTTTCTTGCTTTAACCCCCCAGATTTTGTTGTGGTTTGGCAAAATCCGCACACTCTCCCAGCACCCGGAGAGTGAGTTTGCGAATGTAGCCTGCCAGGGGAAGAAGAATCACGGCAGCCCGCATCCGTAATTCACATTAAGCCTCGATAGGAGATGGTATGAAAAAGAGTTTAATCGCACTGGCTGTGGGCGCTGCGTTTGCGGCACCGGCGGCCTACGCTGATGTCACCATCAGCGGTGCCATCAATATGGGGTTGGCATACAACCACCAGGGCGGTGGCACCAGTCAAGCGTCTAACAGCCTCGTCACGATCAACGCCCCGCAATCAGGGGGTGTCTCCCGCACGGGGATCGACACCAACTATTCCAACGTCACGATCGGGTCGTTGGAAGACCTGGGCGGCGGGCTAAAGCTCGACTTCGCCTTCCAGATCATCGCGCCGCTGCAGCAGAACGGCTCGCTCGTCAACCGCGATAGCCACATCGGCTTGGTGAGCGACAGTTGGGGTGGGGTCTGGTACGGCACGAATGAAAACTTGTACGAGCGCTACCTGTACACGGTCGACCCGTTGGACGGCGCGGCCGGTATGGGCGGCAACTTGCAGATGCTGGGCTCGCCCGGCTTCGGCACCGTGTTCGATGCGCCCACCAACAATCCCGCAAACTGCACGAACGCTGCGGGTGCGGCCGTCGGTTGCGCGGGCTTCTATCGTCGTACGGAGAATACGCTGTGGTACGACAGCCCGAACTGGGGCGGCTTCACGTTGGGCCTGTACACGACACTGCAGGCGTACAAGCAGGGCAATCCTGTCACGAATCCAGGGCCGGGTAACCCCCCGAACCCGTGGATTTATGGCCTCGGCGGCAAGTATGTAGGACCCCAGATCCCGATCCAGGCGTGGGCCGCTTACGAGCGGCACAAGGACCTGTACGGGATCAACGCGATCACGGCCGGGATGGGTCTTAACGGCGGCTTGGGCACCGGCACCACGGGTACGAGTTCGAGCGATTACGCTGCCCAGATCGGCGTGGGTTACACCTTCGGCGACGCGTTCGTATACATCAACTACGAAGCGCTGAAGTACACCGAGGATGGGCTCACCGGTCCGGTACTCAATCAGTACAAGCGCCGTGCCGCGTCGATCGGCCTGAAGTGGAACCTGGCGACCGGATACGTCGGCGCCCAGTTCGATATGGCCAACAACGGCAGCTGCTCGCTCGCCGACGGCACCGCCTGCGACGCCGGTGGCACCCAAGGCAAGTTCTTTGCCCTGGGCTACTATGCCACCCTGTCGAAGCAGACTCAGGCCTACGTCGTGGGCAACTACATCAAGAACGGCAACCTGCAGTCGTACCTGCCGGCTGGTGGCGGTACGAGCGCGGGTCCCAATCTTGGCGTGAGCCTGGGCTCCAACATCTGGGGCGCGACGATCGGCCTGAAGCACACCTTCTAAGCCAGAGCTGTCCAGAAAATCGGACAACGGCGGGCGCCTTCGGGCGCCCGCTTTTTTTCGCCCGTTCGGCCTACGGCTCGATTCCAGCGCTATCCATCGACGACGCCGAGGCGGCGATAAGCGGCCCCGATTGCATGCCGGAAGCGTGTCAGGTGACGCCAGAACACGAATGCGCCGCCGATGCAGCAAACGCCGCCGGCGAGCAGCGTGTGTTGCGCGCCGATCCGGCCCGCCAGCGCTCCCGCCGTCAGCGCACCCAGCGGGGCGACGCCTAGAAAAGCCATGGCGTAGAAGCTCACCACTCGTCCGCGCTTGTCGTCGTCGACGACCATCTGCAGCATGGTGTTGACCGACGCGGCGGTGACGATGATGCCGAAACCGACGCAGATCATGAACAGCAGCGAGAGTGACAGGCGCGTGGAGAAGGACACCAGCACCAGTCCCACGCCGGCGGCTGCGGCGGCGCGCGGGATCAAGCGCTCCAGCCCGCGGACGCTGCTGCGCATGGCGAGCCAAGAGGTGCCGGCGAGAGCGCCCAGCCCTGCGGCACCGACCAGGAAACCTAAAGTATGTGCCCCGCCGCCGAGCACCTCCTTTGCGAACACAGGCATCAGCGTGACGTACGGAGAAGCGGCGAAGCTCACCAGTGCCACCATGGGGAGGAGCATGCGGATGGGGACAGAGTTCCAAGCGTAGCGCAGCCCGTCCGCAAACCCCCGCCGCAGACCTCCGGGCACGGGTCCGCCTGTGCGGGCAGGGATGCGCAGCGCGATCGCGGCGGCGAGAACGGCCGTGTAGCTCACCGCGTTGATCAGGAAGCAGGTGCCCTCGCTCACCACCGCGAGCAGCATGCCGGCGAGCGACGGACCGAGCAGGCGGCTGGAGTTCATCAGTAGCGAGTTGAGCGCGATGGCGTTGGGCAGGTCGGCGCGATCGCCTACCAGCTCGACCAGCAGGGACTGCCGCACTGGGCTGTCGAACCCCATGACGGCGCCATAGAAGAACGCCAGCAGCAGGACGTGCCAGACTTGCACCAGGCCGGTGAGCGTGAGCGCCGCGAGCGTGGCCGCCTGCAGCATGAGCAAGCTCTGCGTGATCAACAACAGGCGCTTGCGTGCAATACGGTCGCTCAGCAGCCCGGCCACCGGGGCGAGCAGCAGAATCGGGAATTGGCCCGCGAAGCTCGTCAAGCCGAGCAGCAGCGGGGAACCGGTCAACCGATAGACCAACCAGCTCTGGGCGATTTGCTGGATCCAGGTGCCGATCATGGAGGTCCCCTGACCGGCGAAGAACAGACGGAAGTTGCGATGGCGGAATGCCCGCAGGGCGGGGATGCTTCGCACGCGCTGGCGGAGCGAGGGCACCGAACGGTCTTGCGGACGACGTCAGCCGGCCTTGCGCCGGAGCTGTTCCAGCTGTGCCTCCAGCTTCTCGAGCGTGGCCTGGAACTGCGCGAGCCTGTCGCGCTCCTGCGCCACGACCGCGGCGGGAGCGCGCTCAACGAAATCCGAGTTGGCCAGCTTGCCACGGGCTTTGGCCGTCTCGCCTACGATCCGAGTGCGCTCTTTTTCCAGGCGCGCCAGCTCGGCACCCAGATCGACTTTGACCTCCAGCATGAGTCGCACCTCCCCGATCACGGCTGTAGGTGCCTCGGCATCGGGCAGCACCTCTACCACGCTGGCATAGGAAAGCCGCGCAAGCGCCTGCATGTAGGGAAAGTAAGCGCCCAGCTTGGCGCGCTCGCCGACAGCCAGGAGCGGGATCCGCTCTCCCGGGGGAAGATTCATCGCGCCGCGCAGGTTGCGGCACGCGTCGGTCAGCTGCTTGAGCTCGGTCGCCTGGGCTTCGGCCTGCTCGTCGATCTTTTCCGGCTGGGGTTGCGGATAAGGCGCGATCATCACGCTCGCTCCCGGGGTCGCGGCCAACGGCGCCACCTTTTGCCACAGCTCTTCGGTGATGAACGGGATCAGCGGGTGCGCCATGCGCAGCACCGCGTCCAATACCCGCACCAACGTCGCCCGCGTTCCGCGCTGCTGAGCCTCATTACCCTGCGCAAGCTGGACCTTCGACAGCTCCACGTACCAGTCGCAATACTCGTCCCAGACGAAGCGATAGATCGCGTTCGCTACATTGTCCAACCGATAGTCGGCAAATCCCTGGGCGAGCTCTGCCTGCGTGCGCTGCAGCCGGCTGACGATCCAGCGATCGACGAAGGACAGCTCGACCGGCAGCGCCGGATCCTGCCCGCAGTCCTTGCCCTCGGTGTTCATCAGGACGAAGCGAGTGGCGTTCCACAGCTTGTTGCAGAAGTTGCGGTATCCCTCGCAGCGCTTGAAGTCGAAGTTGACGTTGCGCCCGAGCGTGGCGTAAGCCGCCATCGTGAAGCGCAGCGCGTCCGCGCCGTAAGCGGGGATCCCGTTGGGGAACTCGCGCTTGGTGCGCTCCCGGATCGTCGGCGCATCCTCCGGCTTGCGCAGTCCTACGGTGCGCTTTTGCAGCAGCTGTTCCAGCGAGATGCCATCGATGAGGTCGACCGGATCGATGGTGTTGCCCTCGGATTTCGACATCTTCCTGCCTTCGGCGTCGCGCACGATGCCGTGGATGTACACGTGGCGGAACGGTACGCGGCCGGTGAAATGGGTCGTCATCATGATCATGCGCGCGACCCAGAAGAAGATGATCTCGTAGCCGGTGACCAGCACCGAGGAGGGCAGGTACAGGTCGTAAGCGATGGCGTCTTCGCCTCTCGGCGCAGGCCATCCCAGGGTGGAGTGGCAGACCAGTGCGGACGAGAACCACGTGTCCAGCACGTCCGGGTCGCGCGACAGCGTTCCGCTGTACCCGGCCGCAGCCGCCTGCGCGCAGGCGCTGGCTTCGTCTCGGGCGACGTACACCCGACCCCGATCGTCATACCACGCCGGGATCTGATGCCCCCACCAAAGCTGGCGCGAGATACACCAGTCCTGGATGTTTCGCAGCCATTGCTGATACACGCCGACCCAGCTCTCGGGATAGAAGCGGACCGCGCCTCGCTCCACCACCTCGATGGCCACTTGGGCGATCGACTTGCCCGGAGACAGGGTTCCGCCCGGAGCTGCCTTGGACATCGCCATGAACCACTGGTCGGTGAGCATCGGCTCCACGATCTCGTTGGTACGGGCGCAGCGCGGAACCATCATGCGGTGCGGCTTGATCGACTCGATCAGGCCCTGTGCCTCGAGGTCGGCGACCACTCGGCCGCGCGCCTCGAAGCGGTCAAGCCCCCGGTAACGCGCCGGTGCGTTCTCGTTGATCCTGGCGTCCAGCGTGAGGATGCCGATGGCGGGAAGGCCGTGGCGCTGGCCGACTTGCCAGTCGTTGAAATCATGCGCCGGTGTGATCTTCACGCAGCCGGTGCCGAACTCGGGGTCCACGTATTCGTCGGCGATCACCGGGATGTGCCGGCCGCTGAGAGGCAGCTCGACTTGGCTCCCGATCAGTCCACGGTAGCGATCGTCTTTCGGGTTCACCGCCACCGCCACGTCGCCAAGCATCGTCTCCGGACGCGTCGTGGCAACGACCACGTGACCTGCGCCGTCTGCGCGGGGGTAGCGGATGTACCAGATTTGCCCCTGCTCCTCCTCGCTTTCGACCTCGAGGTCGGATACGGCTGTGCCGAGCTTGGGATCCCAGTTCACCAGCCGCTTGCCGCGGTAGATCAGGCCCTGCTCGTACAGGCGCACGAACGTCTCGGTCACTACGGGCGATAGGCGCGCGTCCATGGTGAAATACTCTCGCGCCCAGTCGCAGGAAGCGCCGAGGCGACGCATCTGCTCGCTGATGGTCGAGCCCGACTGCTCTTTCCACTGCCAGACCCGCTCCAGGAACTTCCCGCGCCCTAGGCCTGCACGCGATTCGCCTTTGCTCTCGAGCTGGCGCTCGACCACGATCTGTGTGGCGATGCCGGCGTGATCCGTGCCGGGAAGCCAGAGCGAGTTGAACCCTCGCATGCGGTGGTAGCGGGTCAGCGCGTCCATGATGGTCTGATTGAATGCATGACCCATGTGCAGCGTGCCCGTCACGTTGGGCGGGGGGAGCTGGATACAGAAGGCGGGTTTGCCCGCAGCGAGCCCGGCGGCGAAATAGCCGCGCCGCTCCCACTCGGGATACCAGCGGCGCTCGATTTCTTGGGGCTCGAAGCTCTTTGCGAGGTCCATGTCTTCTACGAGGTAGGAAAGGGACGAATCACCGCTTCGTCGTGGCGAGCTTGTGTCCGGTGGCCCGCTAGGACGCGGCGGAGCCGAGATCGTGCGTGCGGATCTCGTAGCCACGGTCTCGGTAGAGGCGGAACCGATTTCGGGCCAACTCGCGGTCGGATGGATCCCGCGTCACGATCTCGATCACCCGCTCGAAGCGGCTGAACACCAATGGGCATTCGTCGCACAGATTTACAAGCACCTGCTCGTGCACCAGCGGATCGGTCACGTGATCGACGATGATCGGAGTGACCGGGGCCAGCCGGTGGTCTCTGCGGCAATGGGGCAAGAAGCCGATCGCCGGTTGCGTCCACAGCAGCTTCCCCACCCGCTCGGTGGCGACCTCATCGGGCGTGAGGACCAGCAGCCGGAGGTCTTTCGCCAGCGCCTTCGCGGCGAGCGTGCACAGCGTCTGCAGTTTGTTCTCGGCGTGCGTGTAAAAGTCGATCTGGGTCATGGCTCAGGCCGGAGGTTAGGCGCGAGATCGTCGCCGATCGCCGGACCGGCAAGAGCGTATTGCCTCCGGCTTCACTTGGTCTAGGTGCGCCGGATCAAGAACATGCTGAGCAGGGGCACCGGCCGGGCGGTGGATCCCTTGTCCCTTCCGGAGCGCCACGCAGTGCCCGCGATGTCCAGGTGTGCCCACTTGTAGCTCTTGGTGAACCGGGATAGGAAGCAGGCGGCGGTCACGCTCCCCGCCGGCCGCCCGCCGATGTTGGCCATGTCCGCAAACGGACTCTTAAGCTGCTCCTGGTAATCCTCCCACAGCGGCATGTGCCACGCGCGGTCCCACGCCTCCTGTCCGGCCTGCAGCAGTTCAGTTGCGAGCTCGTCATCATTGGCGTAGACACCGGATGCGACATGCCCCAGCGCGATGACACACGCGCCCGTCAGCGTGGCGATATCTACAACCGCCGCGGGTTTGTAGCGCTCGGCGTAAGTCAGCGCGTCGCACAGGATGAGCCGGCCCTCGGCGTCCGTGTTGAGGATCTCGATGGTCTGCCCAGACATGCTGGTGACGATGTCGCCCGGCTTGATCGCGTTGCCGCCCGGCATGTTCTCGCACGACGGAACGATGCCGATCAGGTTCAACGGCAGTTTCATCTCCGCGACCGCCTGGACCGTGCCCAGCACACTTCCGGCCCCGGACATGTCGTACTTCATCTCATCCATCTCGGCGGAGGGCTTAAGTGAGATGCCTCCCGTGTCGAAAGTGATGCCTTTACCGACCAACACCACCGGCTTCTCGCCTGTTGTCCCGCCGTGGTATTCCACAACGATCAGCTTGGAAGCCTCGCGGCTGCCCTTTGTGACCGCGAGCAGCGCCCCCATGCCGAGCCGGCGCATGTCCTTCTCTTCGAGGACCCGGCACTTGAGGCGGTACTTTCTCGCCAGTTCCCGCGCCTGGCGCGCGAGGTAGCTCGGGGTACAGAGGTTGCTTGGGAGATTGCCCAGGTCCTTCGCCAGCGCCATGCCTTGCGCTACCGCCGCGCCGCGCTCCAGCGCGCGAGCGACCGCAGGCGCCGGCTTCGCAAGCATCCCGAGGCCGAACTTCACGCTGTGCTTGCGGTCCTCCTTCTTGCTCTTGAGGCGATCGAACCGGTAGGTGGCTTCACCCGCGCCGATCGCGAGCTGCATGGCTTGCCACTCGGAGTTCTGTCCCTTGACCGGCAGTTCGGCGAAATAGAACATCGCGTCGGCGGCGCCACTGTCGGCCACGGCACGCACCGCGTTCCTGACTGCTTCGCGAAATTGCGAGGGCCCAAATGCCTCTTCCTTGCCCAGCCCGACAACCAGCACTCGATCCGCGACGACTCCGCCGGGTCGGTGGAGCCAGTGGGTCGAGCCTGGCCGGCCGCTGATGTCCCCGCTGCGCATCAACGCCGTGAGCTGGCCCTTCGCGGCACGATCCACGCTCTTGGCCGCCTCGCTCAGGCGGTTCGACTCGAACAGACCGACCACGACGCAGCCCGACTTCTGCCGCTCCGGGCTCCCGACAGTTATGCTAAATTTCACCCTGCGCCCCCGCTTTCACGAATGAATTTAACCGCTTAATGATGGGCGATTATCACGTCAGCACTGCCTGAAAGTCAAAGCGACAGGCAATGATCTTCCTGCGTTCCACGCTGCGCGAATTTACGACAGCAGGCATCGGGGTGTTTCTGGTGCTGCTCGTCATCACCTTCACCACGCAGCTCATCCGCCTTCTGGGGTTGGCCGCGCGCGGCGGTATTCCGACCGACGCCGTGCTCATCCTGCTCGGGTTCTCGGCTCTTGGGTACCTGTCGATCCTGCTCTCCGCAGCGCTGTTCCTGTCGGTGCTGCTGACCCTGACGCGGGTGTACAAGGATTCGGAGATGGTCGTGTGGCAGAGCTCGGGCCGGGGATTGGTGTCTTGGTTCAGGCCGGTCGCTCTGTACGCCGCGCCGATCGTGTTCCTGGTGGCTGTATTCAGCTTTTATCTCACCCCTTGGGCCATCGGCAAGACCGAAGAATACCGCCATCAGCTCGAGAACCGCGACGACGTCTCGGCCGTCGCACCGGGCGCATTCAAGGAGTCGAAAAACGGCGACCGAGTGTTCTTCGTCGAGAAGGTCAGCTCCGACTTGAGCCAGGTGGCGAACATCTTCGTGCAGTCGTCCCAGAACGGACACCAGGGAGTGATGGTCGCGCAGCGCGGCTACACCGAGCTCGCCGATAACGGAGATCGTTATCTCGTACTGCTCAACGGCCGGCGGTACGAAGGCACACCAGGGCAGGCCGATTACCGCATCGTGCGCTTCGAGCGCTACTCGGTGCGCATCGAGCAATCCGAGAGCAAGTCCTTTTTCCCGACGCAGAAATCCTTGCCCACGCGAACCCTGATCGACAACTCCACGCCGCTCAACCGGTCGGAGCTTACCTGGCGCGTGGGGCTTCCGGTGTCGGCGCTGGTGCTCGCCTTCATGGCCATCCCGCTGTCGGCGGTAAACCCGCGAACCGGGCGCTTCTTCAACATCCTGATGGCGGTGCTGCTGTTCATGATCTACAGCAACCTGATCAGCATCTTCCAGGCGTGGGTGGCGAAGGACGAGATCGGCCTTCCCTTGGGGATGTGGGGCGTGCATGCGGCGATGGCAGTACTTCTGCTCCTCTTGATCTATCGGCGGATGTTCGGCTTCCGCTTTCGCTTCCTGCGCACCGGATGAGGGTCCTGCGCCGATACCTAACCCGGCAGGTCGTGGCCAGCATCGTGCTGGTGCTCACCGCGCTGCTGATGCTGTTCGCCTTCTTCGATCTAATCTACGAATTGAAGGACGTCGGCGTGGAGGGCTATCGCCTGACGGCTGCGCTGACTTTCGTCGCGTTGAGCCTTCCAGGCCATCTGTACGAGCTGCTCCCAGTGGCGGCTCTGATCGGCACCCTGTTTGCACTGGCTCAGTTGGTGATCCATTCCGAGTACGCGGTCATGCGCACGTCGGGCGTCTCGATCGTCAACATCGCTCTCGCACTGATGCAGACCGGACTGGTGTTTGCCGTCGGCACTTTCGTCACGGGTGAATATCTGGCCCCGATCTCGGAAGAGGCGGCGCAGAAGCTGCGCTTACGGCAGACGAGCAGCGTCGTCGCCCAGGCGTTCCGCTCCGGCCTATGGGTGAAAGACGAGGACAGCTTCGTCAACGCCGCGCGGGTCCTCTACGACGCAACGCTGCAGGACGTACGGATCTACCGCTTCGACGACCAGTATCGTCTGCGTTCCATCAGTCAGGCGCGGGAAGGCAAGTTCGTACGGCAGAACTTGTGGCAACTGAAGGACGTCGTGCAAACCCGCTTCGAGGACAACCGGACCTCGGTCGTGCAAATGGCTGAGACCGATTGGCATTCGGTCCTCACACCGGCCATCTTGAGCGTGCTGCTCGTGCCGCCCGAGAAGATGTCGCTGTGGACGCTGTTTTCCTACGTGCAGCACTTGCGGGAGAACCGCCAGGAGTCGGCGCGCTACGAGATCGCGTTGTGGAACAAGATCATTTATCCGTTCGCCGTCTTAGTCATGATGGTGCTCGCCTTGCCCTTCGCCTACCTGAACGTGCGCGAAGGCGGCGTGAGCACCAAGATCTTCGCCGGAATCATGCTGGGGCTGGGATTTCATCTGCTCAATCGGCTGTTCGGCCACCTAGGGCAACTGGCGGCGTGGCCACCGATCTTCGCGGCCTTCGTGCCGACGGTAGTGTTCATGGCGCTGGCCGTATGGATGATCCAGAGACTGGAGCGACGCTAGCGCCTGCTCTCGACCACCATGCCGCTTACCGTTGCTGTCGACTCACGAGGAACAGGCGCGTGCCGATCAGGCGATCGTGCAGAAATTGGCCGTCCCGGTCCACGAACGTCCATAAAAACCCAATCCCGCATAGGAGCAGGCTAGCGAGCGCCAGCGCAAAGCGTCCCACTGCAAGCGAGACCGGCATCCCCGATCCGTCGGCACGGCCGACGCGCACCGCCCAAGTCTTCATCGCCAGCGTCTGACCGCCCCTGTGCCAGCAATAGACGAAGTAGGCGCCCACCACGACGAGCAACCAGAGTTGGAGCAACGGGCGGGTCCAGGAAGCGCGAAGCCCTGCGGTGGCTGCGGTATACAGCCATCCTGCTATGAACAGAACCGGGACCAGCAAGACAGCTTCGTACGCGAGGCTGGCGAAGCGACGCCACCGGCCGGCAAGCTCCAGAATCGGGCCGCAGGGTGGCGTCGATGCGACGAGACCGTTCTGTGGATCTGCGGTTACCGCTTCAGGAACGGTAGGGATCCTGTGCATGCATCGGTGTCGCACTCCCTGATCCGGCACATGCGGACCCCAGGCATCAGTCAAGTGCG
>Ga0335077_10002963_pt1 | contig 20366 bp, 14 predicted proteins | sample Lox_Sample_31_FD_207151 | JGI IMG/M metagenome (GOLD analysis project Ga0335077, IMG submission 207151) | Soil microbial communities from Loxahatchee National Wildlife Refuge, Florida, United States - Lox_Sample_3.1 | ecosystem: Environmental > Terrestrial > Soil > Wetlands | place: USA...
GCCCACGGCCCGAAACGTCGACTCGCGCAGCCGGCCGATCTCGCGCAGCGTATTCGGGATCGCATCCGCGGGCGCCAGGTATACTGCAAATTCGTCGTTTCCGCAGACTGGGGTCAGGCGCGCCGTTTCCGCTCGAACCATCTCGCGGGACGTCTCCGCAGCCAACGGAACAGGTTGCTTTCTGGGAAAGCCAATGGGCAGGCTCGGCAGCGTTAGCGGAAGACGCGCCAACCGCTGCGGCGCCGCGTCCACCCGGCTGGCCAACAGGAAGGTACGGAAACGTAAATACTCGATTGCCTCCCTATCGCTGTCGAACGTCTTCAACGTTTTGGCGGCGACCGGCCGCCCGACGCGCACTTCGATGCTCTTGCCGCGTTTGTTGAGGGTCTGTCGCGGCAGATCGGCGGTGCGCAGCTTCGGATGCAACGCGCCGATCAGTTGGAAACCGAGGCCGTTAGACCCTCTGACATACATCGGCAAGGCCGCGCAGCTAGCCAGGCGGATGAGTCGCGCTACGGAAGGGTTCCAGGGCGGGTCCACGATCCCCCGGTCTTTCCAATTGAGGCGAGCCACGTCACCGGCCGGAAACACCACCAGCACGCCGCCGTGGCCCAGCCACTCGAGACACTCGCGCATGGGCCGGCGGTTCTCCTTGATCGAAACGCGATCGCTGTAAGGGTTCACGAATATGAAATCCGGACGAAGTTCAGGAACCGCCGACAGGAAGGAATTGGCGGTCAGCTTCAGATCCCGCCGCACGCGACGGATGATGACCGCCAGGAGAGCCGCCTCCAGGAATCCGAAGGGGTGATTGGCCGTCACCACCACCGGACCGCTGGCCAGGATGCGCGCCAGATCGCCGGCCTCTACGTGGCAGGTCACATCGAGCAGCTTTAGTAGGTGTTCGAAGACTTCCAATCCATGTGTATCGCGGCAGGCCGACTGGAGCATGCTGCCTAGCCGTTCGACCAGCAGGATTCTCTGGATGGTTGGTTCCATGGGGGCCAGAAATCGACGCCAGGGTTCCCCGAACAGGGCGGCCAAATCAATTGGGACCAAATGCTGGGAGTTGCCCATACCGACGGTGTAAACGGCGAGTGGTTACACCGTAGTGAAGGGCCGGTTAGCGGATGGTAACGCCTGTACGAGCCCCAGCCTGAAGTGGAGGCAAGGGCTTACGCCGAATGTAAGGAATCACACGGTCGCATACTATCGATTTAACGAAGAAACTGGTTGTAAGCGATTACATTTTGTTATAGACTGTTGCCGCAGGAGGTCTTTGATGAGGAAATTCTGCCTGGCTTTACCTCTGTTCGTTATGGCTAGCGTCGCCGCGTTAGCCCAAACCGCAACCATTCTGGGCACGGTCACCGACCCGACCGGCTCCGTGGTGCCAAGCGCCACCATCACCATTACCAACACTGGCACCGATGCCAAACGCGTGCTTCAAACCAATGCGGCCGGCAGTTACATCGCGCCGGAACTGCAGATCGGGACATATTCGATCAAAGCCGAAGCCACGGGGTTCAGGGCCTACGAGCGCACGGGATTGAAACTCGACTCCAACGACACCGTGCGTGTAGACGCTGTGCTGCAAGTGGGCCAGGTTTCGGAAAGTGTAACGGTGGCGGCCGACGTCGTTAAGGTGGAGTCGGATTCGAGCGAAGTCAGCGACCTGATTTCCGGGAGGCAGGTGGCCGACCTTGCTATCAACGGGCGGCACATGGCGGCGCTGGCGATTCTGACGCCGGGCGCGTCGTCGGATCTGCCGGATTTCAACCTGCCAATATCGGTGGGCGGCAGCACCTACATCAGCTTCAACGGCCAACGCCCGGAGCATAACGTATGGATGATCGACGGCGGCGAAAACTACGACCGCGGTTGCGGCGGCTGCGTCACCATGATGCCCTCGGTGGACGCCATCGATGAATTCAAGACCCTCACCAGCAACGCTCCCGGCGATTTCGGCGTCGGCTCGGGCGGCACCATCAACATGGCCATCAAATCGGGCACGCGTGATTTCCACGGCGCGGCGTACGAATTCTTCCGGAACAACGCCATCGACGCCAACAACTACTTCGCCAACCTCGCCGGAACGCCCCCGCCGGAGCTCCGCTACAACATCTTTGGCTTTAACATCGGCGGACCGGTCGTCATCCCCAAGATTTACAACAAGGATCGCAAGAAGACCTTCTTCTTCTGGAACCAGGAGTGGCGCAAGTTCGTGATTGGGACGCAGGTGTATGCCACCGCCATTCCACAGGCCCAGCGCAATGGCGATTTCAGCTCCTTCGGCTCACCGATCACGGTGCCCAATTATGGCGACGCGGCGCAGAACGCCAAATACGCCGCCGCGGGCGTGACACCCGGCCTGCCGTTCCCCGGCAACAAGATACCGGCGTCGTTGATCGATCCCAACGCCACGCTGTTCTTCAATTCGGGCGCCATGCCGCTGCCCAACGCACCCAACAATTTCTTCTCCGGCTCGAAAGGTGTTCCCACCAACGTGCCGGAAACTATCCTGCGCTTCGATCACTACTTCACCGACAAGCTCTCGCTGATGGGCCACTACATCCATGACGACACCGACCAGCAAGTCGCGACATCGCTTTGGAGCGGTGACACCTATCCCACCATCGGAACCAACTTCAAAAACCCGTCGTGGAGCGGCGTGGCGCACCTGACCTACACCATCAGTCCCACGCTGCTGAACGAGGCGGCCTTCAACCTGAATGGCAACTGGATCGAACTCACTCCTATCGGCATCTATCAGAAACCCGCCGGCTGGAGCGTGAACCAGTTGTTCAACAACAACGCCCTCGACCGCATGCCTACCATCAGCATAGGCGGAACCTACGGCGTGAACTACGACCCGGCCTCCTGGCCCTGGAAGAACGCGGCTTACGACAAGCAGGCGCGCGACGACGTCTCCTGGAACAAGGGCAAGCACGGCCTCCACTTCGGCGGCCAGTTCATGCGCTACTCCAAAAACCAGGACATCTTTGGCGATACTCAGGGCAACTACAACTTCTCGGGCACCTTCACCGGAAATGCGGTGGCCGATTTTCTGCTCGGTTACTCCAAGACCTATAACATCCTGGCGTTGCAGGACCGCACCCACACGCGTACCACCACGGTCTCTACTTATTTCACCGACAACTGGCGCTTCAGTAACCGGCTCACGCTGAACCTCGGCGTCCGCTGGGAGATCGTACCGCATGCCTACGACGTGCAGAACCGCTTGTCGAACTTTTATCCGAATAAGTACGACCCGACCAAACAGCCCGTATTCAATCCGGACGGCAGCTTAGACCCCAGCAGTCCAGGCTTCACCACTGTTTCCGGCGTGCCGCTCTCGAGCATTCCGTTCTACTTGAATGGCGTGGTTGTCGCGGGCCAGGACGGCACCCCGCGCGGCATGGTGAAGAACTATTGGGGAGCTATCGGGCCGAGGGTGGGCTTTGCGTACGACCTTACTGGCAAGGGCAAGACCGTCATTCGCGGCGGCTACGGCATGTTCTTCGAGCGCATTCAGGGCAACGACGTGTACAACATGGGGCCCAACCCGCCGTTCGGTTTCAGTCCCGGACTGAACAACGTCTACTTCTCCAACCCCAATATCAGCGTCACCAATGGGCTGGCCGCAACCGTGCCCATCTTTCCCGCCGGCATCACCGCTCTATCCTACGACGACTATAAGCTACCGGTTTCCGCCCAGTGGAACTTCGGCATCCAGCACCAGGTCCACCAGGGAATGGTGCTCGGAGTGGCTTACGTCGGCAACGTCGATTACCACCAGCGCGACGAACGCGAAATCAACGCCGTGCCGCTTTCCGACCCCAATCGCCTAGCCATCGCGGGCATCAGCGGGTCGTACAACGCCAACCTCGACCGGCCCTTCCTGGGCTACAGCAACGTTGCCCTGGGAGAGACTGCCAGCAACACTCACTACCAGTCTCTGCAGGTGAACTTCCGGGTGGAGAACCAGCACGGACTGACTTTCCAGGCGGCTTACACCTGGTCGCACAGCCTGGGCATCGCGCCGGGGGGGGGAGGTGACTTCAACCAGCTCTCGAACCCCTTCAATCGCGCTTACGACTTCGGCCCGACCGGCCTGGACCGCCGCCAGACCCTGGTGCTGAACTACATCTACGACCTGCCGTTCTACCGGGGCGCCAAGGGTGTCAAGGCTTCATTGCTGGGCGGCTGGGAGTTCTCCGGCATCACCCTGATCCAGAGCGGCCTGGCCCTAAACCCGACGCTGAGTTATGACAACCTCGGGCTGGGCGGCGGCACCACCGACCGGCCCGACATTGTCGGCTCGCTGAGTTATCCCAAGACCGTCAACCAATGGTTCAACACCGCTGCCTTCGGCGCGCCGGCGCCGCTGGCTTTCGGCAACTCGCAGGAGGGCGCCATTCGCGGGCCGGGACGCGTGAACTTCAACCTGTCCATGTTCAAGATCTTCACCATGCCGTTCCCCGGCAATCCGGAAGGCTCGCGCCTGCGTTTCGGCGCCGAGTTCTACAACGCCTTCAACCACACGCAATTCCACGACGTGAACACCTCGTTCGGCTCCTCGTCATTCGGCGACGTGACGGACACCTACGATCCGCGCACCATCGAACTCTCCCTCAAGTTCATGTTCTGAGTCCGGATCCGCATTGGGGGCTGGCGCTGTCCAGCCCCCTTCACCGTTTGAGCTTTGCGAACCGGACGGCGAGCCGATGAACCTGGATGAAGTAGGCAAGCGCGCCGGAGTTTCCAAAGCTACCGTATCCCGTGTCCTCAATAAAGCCGAAGTGGTCCGCAACTCCACCCGCCTGCGCGTGATGAAAGCGGTTGCGGAGTTGAATTACCATCCCAACCTGCTGGCCCGGTCGCTTGCCAAAGGCGCCAGCCGCACGTTGGGTATGATCGTCTCCAACCTGCAAAACCCGTTCTTCTTCGACATCTTTCGGGCCCTCGAAGCGGAAGCCTATGCGCACGGCTTTGAAGTAGTGGCCGCCAACACGGACTACGATCCCGAGCACTTGGTGCGCAGCGTGCGCCTGATGATCGGCCGCCGCGTGGCGGGTCTGGCCGTGGTGGTTTCCGAGATGAATCCGGACCTGATCCGGGAACTGGCGGACGCCAAGCTGCCGGTCGTATTTTACGACGTCGGCGCCGCCGGCAGAACCATGTCGAATATCCGCGTGAACTACCGCCGCGGCATCGAACGAGTGGTCGAGTACCTGCACAGCTGGAACCATCGCCGCTTGGCCTTCGTAGGCCACCACGCGGCGCTCGGGCCCATCAGCGAGCGCGAACGGGCCTTCGTGGAAACGGTGTCCCGCTACTCGCCCGGCACGGAATGGCGCAGCGTGGCCAACCAGGACGCCTTGGAAGGCGGACACCAGGCCGCGCGCGAGATCCTGAATTCCGGCTTCCAGCCCACCGCGATGATCTGTGTCAACGATCTGATGGCCGTAGGCGTGCTGCGCGCGGTGCGCGAGCACGGCTTGCGCGTGCCCGAGGATATCTCCGTGACCGGCTTCGACAATATCAAACTCTCCGAATTCAGTTATCCCGCGCTGACCACGTTGCACATTCCCCGCGAACGTATCGGCCACCTGGCGTTCGAGATGCTCGCGCCGGAATCCGCCCGCGGGCAGGCCGCCGGACGAGAGATCGTGATCGATCCGGAGTTGGTGCTTCGGGACTCGACTGCCCTGGCGCGCGGGGACTCACTTTCCGGCCTGCGCTAACATAAAGACAAAATGCTGGCTTCGGACCTCACTGAATGAAGGTCTTCCTGTTTGTGCTGCTGCTGGCTGGCGCCGCGCGGGCGGGCATTAACCCGGTTGCGGCGCAAGAGGCGCAGGCGGGCCTGGCGCTGGCGCGCGAAGGCAAGTACGAGCTAGCCATTCCGCACTATCGCGCGGCTATCGCCGCCGATCCGCATCTGCCGGGGATTCATCTCAACCTCGGCCTGGCGTATTTCAAGCTCAACCACTTGCCGCCCGCCGCCGAAGCTTTCGAGCGGGCCGCCAAAGCCGACCCGAACAGCTTTCAGGTACGCACCCTGCTCGGCCTCACCTACTACGGTCTCGCCAAATTTGATTTGGCGGCGGCGCAACTGAAGCTGGCTGCCGCACAAGAGCCCGATAATATCGAATTGCGGTTCAAGCTGGCGCAGAGCTACCTGTGGTCCAAACAATACCAGGGCGCTATGGATGAGTTCCGGTTTCTGCTCGCGAAAAATCCCGATTCCGCGCCCGTCCACATGCTGCTGGGCGAAGTGCTGGACGCCGCGAACCAGACCGACCAGGCCATCGCCGAGTTGGAAGCAGCCGTAAAGGCCGGGCCCCGTGAGCCGGAAGTGCACTTCGATTTGGGATATCTCTATTGGAAGCGCCGGCGCTACGAGGAAGCTGCCCGGGAATTCCGCGCAGAATTGGCCAACGCGCCGGAGCATATGCAGGCCATGGCGCACCTGGGCGACTCCGAAATGCACACCGGCAAGGAAAAGGAAGCCGAGCAGCATTTGAGGCAAGCGCTGCGCGCCGCGCCGCAAATTCGGCTGGCGCATCTCGATTTGGGCATCCTGCTGGCCGATAGGGACACCGCCACCGCCGAAGCCGAGCGCCACTTGCGCGAGGCGATTCACCTGGACCCTTCCAACCCGGACGCGCATTATCGTTTGGGGAAGCTACTCCGTTCACAGGGCCGTGAGCAGGATGCGCGGGCCGAATTCGACAAGGTGAAGAAACTGGCGGAGAGCCAGCCACCGGAGCCATTAGTGAACGTGCCCGGCCGAGATAAGCCCGCGCCATGAAGCATGCTTTCTGGGCTGCGGCCGTACTGTGCGCAGCCGCCTACGTGCCTGCGGAGAGCCAGCCGTCTCCCCCGCCCATCCACTTCGTATTCCGGCCAGTCGATTTCCGCCTCGACAGTTGCGAAACCGCCCGCCGCCACGCCCCCGAAACCATGGCCGGCGGCGTCGCGGTCTTCGACTACAACAACGACGGCAAGCTCGACATCTTCTTCGCCAACGGCGCGGACATCGACACGCTGCGCAAGTCTTCCGCCAAATACTCAAACCGCCTTTTTGAAAACGACGGCAACGGCAATTTCAAAGACGTGACCGGGAAAGCGGGACTCGCCGGCATCGGCTACGACGTCGGCGTCGCCGTCGGAGATTACGACAACGACGGTTACGAAGACCTGTTTGTCGGCGGCGTGCACGGCAACCGGCTCTACCACAACAACGGCAATGGCACGTTCACCGATGTCACGGAGAAATCGGGGATCGCCAAGCCGGACCCGCAATACGGCCCGCTGTGGTCGGTGGGGGGGGCATGGGTGGACGTCAACAACGACGGCTTGCTGGACCTGTTTATCGTCAATTACCTGGCGTGGGACGGGGTCCACGAACCCGCCTGCGAAGCGGCCCCAGGCCGCCTCGATTATTGCCACCCCAAGTTCTACAAGCCGACTCCCAACCAGTTATTCCTCAACAACGGCGACGGCACGTTTCGCGACGCCTCGCTCGAGTCCGGAATCCGCGCGCATCCTGGCAAAGGCATGGGCGCCGGCGTGGCCGACTACGACCTCGACGGGTGGCCTGATATTTTCGTCACCAACGACAAGATGTACAACTCGTTCTTCCACAACAAGGGCGGTGGCAAATTCGAAGAGATCGCCTTCGAAAGCGGCGTGGCCATTGCCGAAAACGGCCAGTTCATCTCGGGCATGGGCGTTGATTTCCGCGACATGGACAACGACGGTTATCCCGATATCGCCTTCGTGGCGTTGAACAACGAAACTTTCCCCCTATTCCGCAACAAGGGAAAGCGCGGCTTCAGCGATGTGACGGAGAAGAGCGGCATGGCGCGGCTCAGCATGCCGATGGCGGGCTATTCTCCCACCATCGCGGACTTCGACAATGACGGCTGGAAGGACTTGTTCGTCACCCGCGGACACGTGCAGTCGCTGGGACAGTCGGAGCGGGAACAGGTGGAGCAGCCCAACACCGTCTTCCGCAACCTGGGCGACATGAAATTCCAGGCGTTGACTGCCGAGGCGGGCTTAACTGCGCAACCACCTCGCCGGCACCGCGGTTCGGCGATCGGAGATCTGAACGGTGATGGACGCCTCGACGTGGTGACCTCCGCGCTGGCCGCGCCGGCGGAGATCTGGATCAACGACACCGCCGGCGCCAATCATTGGTTGGAACTCCGCCTTCAAGGCGTTAAGAGCAATCGGGACGGTATCGGCGCGCGCTTCAAGGTCGTGGCCGGCGGCAGCGTCCAATACAACCACGCCAGCTTCGCGGCCGGTTACGCCTCCTCCAGCGCCGGACCCACCCACTTCGGCCTGGGCTCGCATTCAACTGCCGAGCTGGTCGAAATCCACTGGCCCTCGGGCATCGTGCAAACTTTGAAGAATGTCGCCGCCGACCGTGTGCTGACGGTCAAAGAGCCTGCGCCTTAAGCACGCTGCCTACTTCCCATCCACCGAATAAGCCAGCAGCACGTTCCCCGGCATTCCCCCGAGAAACGCGTAGCCCGAGTTCACGTACAGCACCCCGCCCACCACCACCGGCCCCGGCCCGTCGATCGAGCCGCCATGGGCCTTCACGCCGTTCACCGCCTGGTATTCCTGCGCGGTATCCACATCCCACAGGATGCGGCCGTCAGCGCTTGAGTATGCCCGCAGGTGACCGTCAATCGAACCGGAGAACACTACGCCCGGAATGACCGTAACCGCGGCCGACTGCGCCGGACTGCAAACCGGCTGATGTCCGCAGCCTGGGGGGGGCGTGTACCATGCCTTCTTGCCCGTCGCCAGGTCCAGCGCGAACATCCCGCCGCCCGCCGTGGGGTCAGGCTTGGCGAACGAGCCGAACAGCGTCCTCTGGCCGCCGGTATCCTTCCCGCCCATGGAGCCGACCTTGTAGTCCGATAGGGCCACGTACACATTGCGGCTGTCCGACGCATTGCCCCACTGCACCCCCCCCAGCGAGCCGCCCTTGCCCACGCGCACCTGCCACAATACTTCGCCCTGCTGATCGGGATCGACGGCGTGAACCATGCCGGACTTCTGCCCCGCCACCAGCGCGCGCTTTCCATTAGCCAAGTCCACCAGGTTGGGCGAGCAGCCGAAATCGAAATCCGGTCCGTTGGCCTCCGGACAGTTGTCGCCGCCAGGGCACGCAACGGTGAAAGCGTCGCCCTCGGTCATCTGGCGCGACCACAGCAGCTTTCCGCTGTCCATATCGAAGGCCAGAAACGCGTCACTCGTGCGCGCCGGCGGATCGGAGTACGCGTCCCCCGTGGTCACATAGACCGCCCGCCGCTTGGGATCCACCGTGGGTGACGACCACACGCCCGCCCCCGAGGGCCCCCAAAGCTGGGTGCCCTGCTTGTTCTTGCGCACAGGATGCGGCTCCTCCGGAATGGTGTAGCTCTTCCAGATCACCTTGCCCGTGGCGGTGTCCAGTGCCGTTACCGCGCCGCGGAACTTGCAGCACTCATACTTTGGGCTGGCGCCCGAAACCTCTTCGTACGAAGAATCCGGTACGTACAAGCGCCCGTCATACAGCGCCGGAGCACCTGTAATCACCGCTGCCGGATGCTGCTCCACCTTCACTTTCCACAGCAGCGTCCCCGTGGCGGAGTCAACGGCGTAGGCTTGTGCCCGCTGATCGCCAAAATACGCAGCCCACCGCTCGCCCACCGGCCCGATACTGATGGCGGTGCGCACGGGCCCGTCAGCCTTGAACATCCACCGTATACAACCCGTGGCGGCATCCAGCGCGTAGACTTTGCCCGAGTCGCTGCCCACGAAGATGCGCCCGCCGGCTAAAGTCGGCTGCGCGAAAGCGCGAATGGCGCCCGGATAAGCGAACGCCCACTTCAGCTTCAGCTTGGGTGTGCCCGCGGCGTCCAGGCCGGCCATCTCCGCGGACTGCATGCGCCGGTTCGCGACGCCCGCGCCCCATCCGTTCCAGTGCGGCACGGAGAAAGGCCTGTCGAATGCTGTCGGTTCGGCGCAGAATCCCTGTGTGGCCGCCTCTGCCGTTCCGAATGCCTTGGCCGTTACAAACGTTGCCACCGCGCGCGCCTCCGCCTGCGACAACGTCTTGCCTTGTTCCGCCATTTTGCCGCTGGTCAGCGCCACCAGCACGCCTTCCGGCGTCATCAGCTTCATGGCGATCACTTGCGGCGCGCGATTCACGCCCGCGTCATGGCACTGCGCGCAGTACTGCTTGTAAACCGCCGCGCCATCCTGCGCCCACGCCGCGCCCGCACCCACGATTGCAAACGCAACTACCCAGTACGTAGCCCGAAAGTCCACAGCAAGCCCTCCAAGGCAAACTTTCTCTATCATACGCAGGTTCCGCAAACGAGGTTCGCGCGAAACCCATTATGATGTTCGGTGCGATCAGACCACGCCACCAACTATGCCTGACCTGTTTTCTCCCTTGACCATCCGCGGTACGACCTTGCGAAATCGCATCGCAGTCTCGCCGATGTGCGAGTACTCCTGCGACGACGGCTTCGCCAACGACTGGCACCTGGTGCATCTTGGCAGCCGCGCGGTTGGCGGCGCCGGGCTGGTGTTCGCCGAGGCCACCGCTGTCGAGCCCCTCGGCCGTATTTCGCCGGCCGACCTCGGCATTTGGAAAGACGAGCACATCGCGAACCTGGCTCGCATCGCCCGCTTCGTCCGGGATCAGGGGGCAGCGCCCGGAATCCAAATCGCGCACGCGGGCCGCAAGGCCAGCACGCGCGTCCCGTGGGAAGGCGGCGCCGTGATTCGCGAGCAAGAGGGAGGCTGGCAGCCAGTCGCTCCCAGCCCGATTCCCTTCCGTCCGGACGAGCCTGTGCCAAGAGAACTCGGAGTGCCGGAGATCCACGCGATCGTCGAAGCGTTCGCCGCAGCCGCCCGGCGGGCCCTGGCCGCCGGATTCGAAGTAGTCGAAATCCACGGCGCGCACGGCTACCTGATCAACGAATTCCTGTCGCCGCTGACGACCCATCGCACTGACGAATACGGCGGCGGGTTTGAGGGCCGCATCCGCTTCGCCCTGGAAGTCACCGGAGCCGTGCGTCGCGTCTGGCCCGACTCACTGCCGGTCTTCATGCGTATCTCGGCGATCGACTGGACCCCTGATGGCTGGCAGATAGAGGACTCCGTGGAACTGGCACGGCGTCTTCGTGCGGCCGGCGTGGACCTGATCGATTGTTCCTCCGGCGGCGTCGTACCTTACGCCAAGGTCGAGGTCGGCCCAGCGTACCAAACGCCATTTGCCGCCCGGATTCGAAATGATGCCGGCATCCTGACCGGAGCCGTAGGCATGATCACTGAAGCTCACCAAGCCGATCAGATCATCCGCGAAGGCCGCGCCGACTTGGTGCTGCTGGCGCGCGAATTCCTGCGCGATCCTTACTGGCCGCTGCACGCCGCCAAAGCGCTCGGAGCCAAAGTCGCGGCGCCCAAGCAATACGGGCGTGCACTGTGACGTTCGCGCGCCGCAGCCCTGCGCCGTTACAATGGGTCTTTAACCTCCTATGCATTGGGTGACTTCACAGGACGTGCCGCGCGCCGGAGATCTGCGCGTTCCCGTTGGCGCGATCTTCACGCCTTCGGCGCGGGAACTGGCCGACGCGCGCGCCATTCGCGTCATCGAAGTGCCCGCCGGCCAGTTCTCCGCCGAAGCCGCGCCTCCCGACTGCACCGTGGCCCTCGGCGCCGATCATGGCGGGTTCCGCTTGAAGGAAACGCTGAAGCCTCTGATTGCCAGCCTGGGCCTGGAAGCGCGTGACGTAGGTGTACACGACGAACAGCCCGCCGACTATCCGGACATCGCGTTCAAGGTCGCCCAACTGGTCGCCTGTGGCGCTGCCTGCCGCGGGGTCATTATCGATGGCGCAGGCATCGGTTCGTCGATCGTGGCCAACAAAGTCGCCGGCATCCGCGCGGCGCTATGCTACGACCGTGCTTCGGCGCGCAACAGCCGCGAGCACAACAATTCCAACGTTCTGACACTCGGCGCGCGTCTGCTCACGGTCACGCAGGCGGAGGACGTCCTGCGCACCTGGATCGAGACGGATTTTGCCGGCGGACGCCACGCCGCCCGGGTCGACAAGATCGCGCAGATTGAACGACAGTTTGCCAGGGCTTCCGCCGTCCCCCCCCAGGCGGTGACCGCCGTCCCCAAAACCCGCGCCGCTGGGCCTATCGCGTCGCTCATCGACCACACCATGCTGCGGCCGGAAGCCACGCGCGCGGACATCCTGAAACTTTGCGCCGAGGCCCGCCAGTATGGCTTCGCCACCGTGTGCCTCAATCCCTATTGGGTACCCCTCGCCGCCAGTGAACTCGCCGGGAGCCCCGTAAAGGTCTGCACGGTCGCCGGATTCCCCCTGGGCGCCACCAGCACGGAAGCCAAGGTCGCCGAGGCCTCAGCGGCCCTGCGCGCCGGGGCGCGCGAGATCGATATGGTCATGAACGTCGGCGCCATGCGCTCGGGCGATCCTGACACGGTCAAGCTCGATATACAGGCAATAACGCGCGTTTGCCACGATGCGGGCGCGATCGTCAAAGTGATCCTCGAAACCGCGCTGCTCGACGACGCTCAGAAGAAGGCGGTCTGCGGCTTGGCTCAGGCGGCCGGCGCGGATTTCGTAAAAACGTCTACCGGCTTCGGCCCGGCGGGAGCAACCGTGCAGGACATCGTGCTGATGCGCCACGCCGTCGGCCCGCGGATGGGCGTCAAAGCCGCGGGCGGCATTCGCACCCTGGACGACTTCCGAGCCATGGTTGCGGCAGGCGCAAACCGCGTGGGCGCCAGCGCCAGTGTCAAAATTGTGGAGGCTGCGCTTGCCGAGCCGCGAGCTTGATCCGGCGGCCGCGCCATCATCCTTGCCCGAGCCCCGAAAAGCCGTGCGATTCCGCGAGCGTTCCGAACTGCTCGACTTTTTGCTCGAAGTGTCGGCGCTTACCTCCGAAACTCTCGACCTCGACGAGTTGCTCAAGAACGTCTCCGAAGTCGTGCAGCGGGTGATCCCTTCCGAACTGCTGGCCATCCTGCTTTACAGCGAAAAGCGCCGTGAACTGCGCATCCGCTACTCCATCGGACACCGCGAAGAAGTGGTTCAGAATTGGTCCATTCCGCTCGGCCAGGGCATCACGGGCACCGCCGCGCTGATGCGCGAGCCTCTGCTGGTCGGCGATGTCCGAAGCGATCCGCGCTACCTGAACGCAGTGGAGGCCGTGCGCACAGAACTCGCCGTGCCTATGATTGCGCGCCGGCGCCTGGTCGGCGTGATCGACGTGCAGTCCACCCGGGCTAACGCCTATAGCGAGCACGACCGGGCCCTGCTGCGCCTGATTGCCGCGCGGGTGGCCATCTCCATCGATAACGCCCGGCTGTACTGGCGCGTCGAGCGACAGAACCGGACGCTCAAAGCCCTGGCCTCCATCTCGCAAGAGTTTTCGGCCATCCTCGACCTGGACGACCTGCTCAGCAAAATCGCCAGCACAGTCCGCAGCCTGATCAATTACGATGCCTTCAGCATCCTGCTGGTGGACACCGAGCGCCAGCTTTTGCGGCATCGTTTCAGCATGCGCTACGACGAGCGGGTCAACCTGGACAACATCCCGCTCGGCAAGGGCATTACCGGCGCCGCCGTGGAGAACCGCGTGCCCGTGCGCGTGCGCGACATCAGCAAGGATCCACGTTACATCGCCTCGCACCCCGATATCCGTTCTGAGGTGGCCATCCCACTTATCACCCACGACCGCATCTCCGGAGTTATGGACCTGGAAAGCGAGCATGTCGGCTTTTTCACCGACGATCACATGCGGGTGCTCATGTTGCTCGCGCCGCAAATCGCCAGTTCCGTGGAGAACGCCCGCCTGTACGAGGAACTCGCCCACCGCGAGCGGCGCATGGAAGAGGACTTGAAGGCTGCGCGCGAGCTGCAGCAGGTGCTGTTGCCCGCCGGCTGTCCCAATATCGAAGGCCTGGACGTCGCCGCGGGCCTCCGTCCGGCCCGCGCCGTGAGCGGCGACATGTACGATTTCTTCGAAGCTCAGGACGGCCGCGTCATGCTGGCCTTCGGCGACGTTAGCGGCAAGGGACCGGCTGCAGCCCTCTACGCCGCCCTGGTCAGCGGCTTGCTGCGTTCGCTCGCGCCGCGACGCCCCGATCCCAGGCAGTTGATGCTGGCTTTGAACGAGGCGTTGATCGAGCGGCGGGTGGAGGCCCGTTTTGTCACTCTTCTCGTGCTGCTGTGGAGCCCGCACATCCGCCAGCTTGTGATGGCTAACGCCGGCAGCACCCCCCCCCGGGTTTGCCGCGGCGGAGAAATCCTGAAACCGCGCGTGGAAGGCGTGCCCCTCGGCCTGCTCGAGGATCGCGAATATGACGAGATCGTGTTCCAGGCACACCGCGGCGATATCATCGTGCTCTATTCCGACGGCGTCACGGACCACTTGAGCCCTGAAGGGCAGGACTACGGCCGGCATCGCCTGGCCGAATTGGTGCGCCGCGAGTGCCGGCAGCCTGCCCAGTCCATCGTCGATGCGATCCTGGCGGACCTCGACCGCTTCAACACCGTGCCCTTCGACGACCAGACCCTGCTCGTGATGAAGGTGAAGTAGCCGCGCATGTTTCACTACTCCGGCCCTGACCTCTACTGCGAAGGCGTGCCTTTGATCGACATCGCGCAACACGCGGGCACGCCGGCTTACGTCTACTCCAGCGCTGCAATTCTCGAAAGTTACCGGGCTTACGACGAAGGCCTCGGCGACCTGCCCCACACGGTATGCTACGCGGTGAAGGCGAATTCAACTCTCGCCATCCTCGGACTCCTGGCACGCGCCGGTTCGGGCTTTGATATCGTCTCCGGCGGGGAACTCTACCGCGTCATCCGCGCGGGCGGCGATGCTTCCAAGGTGGTGTTCTCCGGCGTAGGCAAAACGGCGGCTGAAGTCGAATATGCCCTGGACCAGGGCATCCACATGTTCAACTGCGAATCCCAGCCGGAACTCGCGCTTATCGATGCCTTGGCCGCGCGGCGCGGAGTCAAAGCCGGATTTGCCATCCGCGTCAATCCCGACGTAGACGCCGCTACCCATCCATACATCGCCACCGGCCTGCGCGAGCACAAATTCGGAATTGGAATTGCAGGAGCCGAGGCGGTGTATCAGCGCGCGGCCGATCTCCCGAATCTGGTGGCCGAAGGAGTGAGTTGCCACATCGGCTCCCAGTTGCTGGATACCGACCCTATCCTGGAAGCCCTCGACCGCGTGCTCGAACTGGCGGAACGGCTGCGCACCGGCGGATTCGGTATCCGGCACATCGACCTGGGGGGGGGACTTGGGGTCGCCTACCGGGCCGACGAACAGGCGCCCGAAATCCGCGGGTTCATCGCCCAGGTGCGCGCCCGTCTGGAAGGACGCGGCTTTCGGGTGATGATCGAACCGGGCCGCTCCATCGTAGGACGCGCCGGTGTTCTGCTCACCCGCGTGCTCTACCGCAAGCGAAGTGGCGAAAAGGAATTTGTAGTGGTAGACGCGGCGATGAACGACCTCATCCGCCCCTCGCTTTACAAATCGCATCACCAGATCATCCCCTTGCGCATGACCGGCCGCCCGCCCATCGTCGCCGACGTCGTCGGCCCTATCTGCGAAACCGGCGACTTTCTGGCACGCGACCGCAAACTAGCCAACGTCGCGCCCGGCGATTATCTTGCCGTGTGCACCGCAGGCGCCTACGGTTTCGTTCTGTCTTCGAATTACAACTCGCGGCCCAGGCCACCTGAAATCCTCGTTGAAGGCGACCGGCACCGCACGGTGCGCGCCCGCGAAACCTATGACGAACTCGTGCGCGGAGAAGCGCTGTGATCCGCCGAACGCTGGTTTTCCTCACGATCTGCTTGCCGGGCACGGCTCACGATGTCATCAGCACGCGCCTGCTCTGGACCCAGGAAATCTCGCGCATCATCTATAAGCACTGTGCAACTTGCCATCGCGCAGGAGGCTCGGCGCCAATGGCGTTCGCCAGTTATGAAGAAACGCGCCCCTGGGCCAAAGCCATCCGCGACGAAGTCGCGTCCCGCCGTATGCCGCCATGGGGGCCCGTGAAGGGCGTCGGCGAGTTCCGCGACGACCCCACCCTCTCCCAGGTGGAGATCGACATGATCGTCAACTGGGTGGAAGGCGGCGCGCCCAAGGGCGACGACATTTACCTCCCGCCCTTTCCTTCCCCTTCCCACGACTCGCAATCCGAGGGCTCGGAATTCACCATCGATACCGCCGCCGGGCGCACGCTCGACGCAGACATCGATGCCGCCGGCATTCGCCCGAAGCGCGTCGCGCCGGGAGCCTCGCTTGATCTCACCGCCGTGCTGCCCAACGGCGCTGTACAGCGCCTTATCTGGATCCGAGGGTGGCGCCCCGAATGGCAACGCACTTACTACTTCCGCCAACCTGTCCGCCTGCCCAAAGGAACGCGCTTGATCGCCCACTCCGGTAAGCCTGCCGAAATTGCGGTCAGAATCAACTAAGCCGGGCGCCGGCCGCTGCTCGCCGCCGGATAAAATACGCTCATGGCAAATCCGGATGCGAAAAACCGAATTGTCTTCGCCCTGCTGGCGTTGGCCCTGCTGGGCGCTCTGGCCGCGAGCGCTGCCCCGCGCCCCACGATTCTGCTGGGCGCTGCCTGGTATCCCGAGCAGTGGCCGGAGTCCCGCTGGCCGAAAGATCTGAAGCTGATGCAGGCGGCGCACATTCACGTCGTGCGTGTCGCCGAATTCGCGTGGAGCCGGCTGGAGCCGCGCGAAGGCCAGTACGACCTCGACTGGCTCGATCGCGCCGTCGCCCTCGCCGCGCAGTACGGCATCGTGACCGTTGTCGGCACTCCTGGCGCGGCGCCGCCCGCCTGGCTCACTCAGAAGTATCCTGATACGCTGCGCACCGAACAGGACGGCCGCAAGGCCCAGCACGGCAACCGGCAGCAAGGCTCTGTCACCAGCCCGCGCTATCGCGAACTGTGCCGCATCATCACCGAGCAGATGGCCCGCCGCTTCGGTCACAACCTCAACGTGATCGGCTGGCAAATCGACAACGAGTATGGCGCCTTCTCCTGGGACGACGAGACCCATCGGCAATTCCAGGATTGGCTACGCGAGCGCTACGGCACGCTCGACAGTCTCAATCTCCACTGGACCGCCGAATACTGGAGCCAGACCTATAGCGACTGGAGCCAGATTCCCATGGGGCCTGGCGGCAATCCCGGGTTGGCGCTGGAGTTCAAGCGCTTCCAAAGCGCCGCCATTCGCAACTTCCAGCACCTGCAAGTGGCCGCCATCCGCGCCAACAGCGATGCGCGCCAGTTCATCACCTCCAACTTCATGGGCTGGTACGACGCCTTCGACCACTACACCCTCACCCAGGAACTCGACCTCGCCTCATGGGACAACTATGTGGGCAGCGGCCACTTGGAGCCTTTCCATAACGGCATGACGCACGATCTCACGCGGGGCTTCAAGCGCAAGAACTTCTGGGTGATGGAGACTCAGCCGGGCTTCGTCAACTGGGCGCCGGTGAATAACGCGCTGGACCGCGGCGAGGTGAGGCAGATGGCCTGGCATGCTGTAGGGCACGGCGCCGACGCCGTCAGCTACTGGCAATGGCGCAGCGCGCTGAACGGGCAGGAGGAGTACCATGGCACCTTGGTAGGCGCGGACGGCACGCCGGTTCCGCTTTATGGCGAGGTGGCACAGCTGGGCCACGAGTTCGAGCAGGCCAGCGATGCGTTGGAAGGCACCAGCCCGGCGGCGGATCTCGCCATCTTGCATTCCTACGAGAGCCGTTGGGCAATCGACGGCCAGCGTCACAACCGTAACTTCGATCCCGTCGCGCTGCTGTTCAGCTACTACAAGCCGCTGCGCGAGATCTTACAGCAAATCGACGTCGTGAGCCCTACCGCGCCGCTCGCGCAGTATCGCGTGTTGGTGGCGCCGGGGCTGAACGTGCTACCGGAAGATATGGCGCAGACGCTTATCGCTTATGTCAACGGCGGCGGGCACCTGGTGCTCGGGCCGCGTTCCGGCATGAAGGATCAGTACAACGCGCTGCAGACCGCGCGGCAGCCGGGGCCGCTATTGCCACTGCTGGCCGCCCGGGTCGAGCAGTATTATGCGCTGAATCAGGAGGTGCCGGTCTCCGGCTCGTGGGGTGAGGGTAAGGCGCGCATCTGGGCCGAGCAGATGAAGGCGCAAGCGCCCGATGCCGAAGTCCTGCTTGCGTATGGCGAATCCAACGGCTGGCTGGATGGGCAGCCGGCCGCGGTTTCGCACAAGGCCGGCAAGGGCCGCATCACGTACATCGCCGCGTGGCTGGATGACCAGCTCATGCGTGGCGCCGCGCAATGGATCGTGCGCTCGAGCGGCCTCACGCCAGCGCTAGGACCCGTGCCTGATGGCGTTGAGGTCAACCGCCGCGCGGGCGCCGGCAAAGAAGTCTTCATCCTGGTGAACCACTCGAAGACTCCGCGCAGTGTCACGTTGCCCCGGGCAATGCGCCGCGTGCTGCACGAGAGCGCGGAGGTCTCCGCAGTCGAGCTGCCGGCGCGCGGCGTGGAGGTGTTGCGCGCCCGCTAAAGCGGGCTTATGCCAGGTCGCCCGTGTCATTCAGCCGCAGAATCTGCGGACTGTTTTCGCCGAAGCCCAGCACGCTCACCGACGCCGGCCTGATTTCGAGACGCTGGTAGAAGTCGATCGGCATGCCGGCATAATAGAGCACTGCCGCCCGGATCACATCGCAGTGGCTGACCACGGCAATCGCGGCGTCCGGATGGGCCTCGCGGATGCGCTCCAATTCCGCCACCATCCGCGCCTGCGTCTCCAGCATCAACTCTCCGCCTGGCGCGCGCGACGTACTGCGGTGTTCGACGTACTGCCGCCAAGCGGGGTCCGCCTCCAGCGCCGCCATGGAGCGGCCGTTCCACTCCCCGAAGTCGATCTCCCGCAGCCCTTCGCGTATCTCCGTCCGCAGGCCCCACCGTTCCGCCAGCGGCGTGGCCGTCTCCACCGCCCGCTCCAGGGGACTGCTGTACAGCGCAGTAATGCCGCAGTGCGACAGCCTGTCCGGAAGCGCCGCCGCCTGTTCCCGCCCTTGCGCGCTCAGGCCCACCCCTGGAAGCCATCCCGCGATTGCTCTGCCGATGTAATCGTGGTGCGCGTGGCGGATCAGAAACAGGCGCGTCACTACGCCTCTTTCTTCTTCAGCAGGTGATCGTTCTCGTGAATGAAAGTCTTGATGTGATCCGAGGCGCCGAGCAGTTTCTCCCACTGCTCTTTGTACAGCGTCACCGGGAAGCGTCCCAACCCATACACGGACACGCCGCCCTTCTCGCTTACCCGGATCGACAATTGGCCTCGGACGGGCTTTTTCAGCGCCTCGTTCTCGGCGCGCAGACGTTCGAGTTCAGCTTTCAGCTCTTCCTCGCTCATAACATGACAGGATAACCTTCCGCGCGCCGCATTGCATACCGCCAGTTGCGGTATGCTACAGAAAGCGTTGTGCCGGGGCGCCGGCAACCGGGCTACGGCGGACAGACGTGATTTCTTCAACTCGGAGACGAGACCGATGACACGCAGACTAAGTTTGATTCTGACGATTTTTGTGTTCAGCTTCACGGCATGCTGGGCAGCCGACAGTGCGATAATCGGCAAGTGGGAATGCACCTCCACCGATGACTCGGGTCAGACCGCCAGTTGGACTCTGGTGGTCAAGGACGATGGCGGCAAACTGGCCGGCACCCTCAGCGGCGATCCCGGCGAGTTCGCGCTGGTGGATCCCAAGATGGAAGGCAATTCTTTCACTTTCAAAGTCGTTGTGAACGAAGTGTCTTACGAAGTGCAGGCCACCATCGATGGCGGCAAGCTGGACGGTAAATTCAAAGGCCCGGAGGCCAGCGGTACGCTGAAGGGAACCAAACAGTCGTAAGGTCTGAGCAAGCTATCTTCGGCCGATCTGCAGTCGGGCGCTTCCGCCGCCTGGCTCGGTGAATTCGTAGATCTCCGGCGTAGTCGAAACCTGCTTCAACGCGGCTTGCTTCCAGGGAAGCTTGCGGTCCGGGCCGCCTTCCTGATACCACCCGCTTAACACGTACTGCGGCGCGTCCGGCGAGCCCCAATCCGCGCACGCACTCACCCAATACCTGCCCAACTGCGCCGGCCCCTGGCTGCCGGCCGACCACTCGTGCTTCCAGCGGTCGTGCCCGTGTAGGGCGCAGACGAAGTAAAGGTCAACGAGCCGGCAGTACTTGCTTTCGAAAACATCCAGGTGGAATGACCGTGGCGCGC
>Ga0335077_10002966_pt1 | contig 20357 bp, 24 predicted proteins | sample Lox_Sample_31_FD_207151 | JGI IMG/M metagenome (GOLD analysis project Ga0335077, IMG submission 207151) | Soil microbial communities from Loxahatchee National Wildlife Refuge, Florida, United States - Lox_Sample_3.1 | ecosystem: Environmental > Terrestrial > Soil > Wetlands | place: USA...
TCGTGGAAGTTTCCAGACGGATTCTGCGACACTCTCCCGTCCCTTATGCCTGATTCCCCGGCCCGTCTCAGATACGAAGGTTTCCTGACGCCTGCCCGGTTACTCTCCAGCCATGGCTGAGGACACCCACGACCGCGCCGCCTGCACTGACGACCGCTGTCCCGCGCCTGGCTGCGCCGACTGGCAGGCAGGTCGGCGGGCCGGCTACCAGGCGGGCTGGCTCAGCGGGGTGGGAGCTCGGCCTGGCCAGCGCGGAGCCCGCGCCCTGCGCGTGCCGGGCTGAGGCGAAAAGGACTACCTAGGGCGAATGCCCGTTTCGGCGGCCGGTCGTCCGCCGGCCCCGCCCCCCGCTCTCCAGCGCGCTGACCTGCGGGTCCCATTGCCGTACCCCTGCCTGGTGCAGGAGTCCCGCAGCGGTGCGAAGAGCCTCCCCCGGTAGCGCCAGCCCAGCGGACAAATCAGGACACGCCGGACTCAGCCAGTTCCCGCCCCTGCTCGATAAGCTGATGCGCCCGCGCCCGGCTCACCCCGGTCAGCCCGGCGACCGCCGTCGCGTTCAGCCGCCCCTCCTGCGCCATCCGCCAGGCGGCCAGCGCCCTCGCCCTCGACGCCTCCTCCCGCCACCTGGCACAGGCGCGCTCCAGCGCGTCGGCGGCCTGCCAGCGCCCCAGCAGGCTGCCGCCCGTGCTGGCAGAGGCGACTGCCCTGCTCATGGCGGCTGAGAAGAGATCAAGGTCGGCGCGGAACCTGGCAACGTCAGCTGGCATGGCACGATCTTTCCACGCACACGCTGCGTAGCCGCCCGGCGGCCTCGTTCTGTACGCACCCCGCTGCAGGGCGATCCAGGGATCTTGAGGCGGCCCTTCCCGGTCACTCTCCGCAGCGCCAGCCGCCCCGGCACCGCCGCCTGACCGCCGCCTGACCTGGCCAGCGGACATAACAGGGCAAAGTTTCAAGTGCGTGTCACGCATCTGATCTGCTGACTGAGCAGTCAGGCAATGCAGCCGAATAGTAAGGGCATGATCACCCGCCTCCCGCTGCCTGCGTGCATTGCCTGCGGCACCGTGCTGCAGTACTCGCTGCGCTGCCTGGCCTGCAGCGCTGCCGATAACTACGGCATGGAGAAGTACCCCGAGATCAGGCCGGGTGACGTCCTGACGGTCACCCGGCAGTACCACGACCTGCACCAGGACGAGGCGACGCGCTTCGTCCAGGCGGGCGGCCATGTGCGGGTGATCGACGGCCGCCACTCCGACGTGGTCACGCTCTTCTGGAAGACGCTGAGCCCGCCGCCCGGCGTGGACTGGCTGGATGACGAGCCGTTCCGCCGGGGCATGCACATGCGGCTGTCCCGGCGGGCCCGCGCCCGGACCAACAGCGTCCGGCAGCTGAAGCAGTACCGGGACAGGGAGGACGCCAGTGCATAGCCGCAGCCGCGCCGAGATCTGGAATGGCGACCCGGCCCACGACCCCGAGTTTGTCGCGGCGGCCTCCCGCTTCGGCCCCGGCTCTGAGGAAGCCCGGAAGGCCTACGCCGAGGCGGTCGCCCGGCGGCCCCGCCGCGAGTCCGTCCAGCAGCGCTATAACAGGCAGATCGCCGAGGACCAGGCCGCCAGCAACGCGCGCGACCAGCGCTCCGTCCCGCTGGTGCACAGCGAGGGCCAGCCCGCCGGCCTGCCTCCCGGCTACACGTTCGAGCACGGCCATATCTACCCGCCGGGTGCCTGGCGGACGGCCGCCGAGGTGCAGCTGGACGCCTGGGCACCGCCTCGGGGGGCCCCGCAGCCGCCGCGCCCGCCGCAGCCATCCCCCGCCCCGCTGGGCGGCCTCACCCCGAGACCGAGGCCATCATGAGCGACACCCTGGGCCTGTCATATGAGCAGCTGACCAGCTTGGACCAGCTGGGCAGCACCGAGATATCGCTGTCCGAGGCCCTGGACGAGCACGCCCTGGCCGCCGAGATGGCCGACCAGCTGAACCGGCGGCACGGCACCGAGTGCAGCGCCACCGAGGTACTGGCCGACGTCCGCTCGATCGAGCGCGAGCGCGGCTGGGGCCGGTCGGGCCGCGAATTTGCTGAGGCCCTGGCCGAGGTCTGGGAGCGAGCAGAGGACATCCGGCAGCTGGACCCGCCCGCGGCTGCCTCTGCGCCCGCCGATGCCGCCAGCGTGGCCCTGACCGCCCCTCAGGGGCGTAGCTGGCTGGAGGACCAGCGCGCAGCCCGCCAGGCCGCCGCGCTCGAGCACCAGCGCATCCTCGAGCTATCCCTGGCCGGTGCCTACGACCGCCAGCACCTCCAGCTGGCCCGCCGGGACCTGCGCGGCCCGAACCCGCCCGCTCGCCCCGCCTGGCCGGACGCGCCGCTGGATGACTCCACCGGCTCCGGCCGCCAGGCGCAGGAAGTCCAGGGCCTGATAGAGCGGCTGGGCCGCCAGCACCCCGGCTACCTCCGGGAAGAGGGCCCGCCCCGCCACGCGACCGCAGAGGGCCCCAGGAAGCCGCACGAGCGCATCACCACGCACACATTCGCTGACCCGAGCGTGACCCCGCCCGCACGGGCCGAGATCGAGCGGCTCCAGCGCGAGCACCCCGAGGCGTTCGGCCAGCGCGACCGCAACCGCCCGCGGCTCCCTTCCCTGCCGGTGCCGCCCGGCCACGAGCACAACCCGCACAGCGGTGCCGGTACCTTCGCGCCGATCAGCAGGGGCGCCCAGCACGCGGGCCGCCAGCGCTCCCACCCGCTGCCCGCCTCCAGGTGGCAGTGATGACCCGGCCGGCTGGAAAAAACGTACGTACGTTTATTTGGAGCGGGCCGGGAACCCGGGATTCAAGATCAACTATGCCCGGGCATACCCGAAAAGTGGAACGTTCCACAGATCGGAGCGCCCGATGATCACGGGAGAGGTAACGCTGCCGCAGGGCACCGCGACCGATGCCGTGGCGGCACTGGCCGTGCCGCAGGGCAGCTACACCGTGCTGATCACCCTGATGTGCGGCGGCCCGCTCATGATCGGCCAGGACGCTTCCACGCCCGGCCCGGTGGTGCTCTGGTCGGCGTTTATGACCGGCATCTACGCGCCGGGGATGACGGCCGGGCTCTCCCTGCTGTCAACCGAGACCGCACTGTGGCTGACCAGCCTGAATGCTGACGGCGTGGTGGCACTGGCCTTCATGGCCGCTGTCGGCCGGCCGCCCCTGCAGGTATGAGCGCTGACTGGCGGTCCCAGCCGTGGGCCGCTGAGTGGAAGCCGGGCGCTCCGGCGGTGCCGAAGCCGGCCATCAACCACCCCTCTGCCAATGTCAAGCTGCCGCCTCCCGGCCTGCGCCCGCGCGGGCTGGTAGAGGCGAGCCGGCCGGACTGCCATCTGTGCTCGTGGGTGGCGGCCGGGAGTGGCTTCCGGCTGAAGATGGTCAACACGAGCTGCACCAGGCACGGCGAGCTTGGCGTGCCGTGGGATGCCGCGCTCTGGAGGAATGGCTCGGAGTGAGAGCGATACTGGTGGATTCCGCCAGTATGTACGCTGCGTGATCGCGTGATTGCGGCCCGCGATGCGACTGAGGGGGATCCCCCTCAGTCGCATTACCGTCCGCTACGGGCCGGTTACTCTGCGTTTCCCTTATTAGTCGTTATGGCTAATAAGGATCCCGTGGGATGCCATGGGGAGGCGTGACCGGCAGGGCCAGCACGGGGGTCACGGGGAGCGGCGGCCCGCGGTCGCTGGCGTGACCAGTCGAGGCTCTCAGGGAGATACGGCCAGCGGGCATAGCTGTGCCCGGCCTGGTGTACGCAGGGAAGAGCCCCGGCGTACCGCGCTCCCCACCACAGATAAGCGCGGGCCGCCGGGGCCCTGGTCCAGCCGAACCTACAGTTGCGCCGCTCCCTCCCGCAGGTACTCGCCGCACTGCAGCGGCGCGGCCAGGCAGCGCAGGCACCGCCCGCCCGCCAGGTTGAACTCGACTGCCCCGCCGCAGGCGGCATGCCTCCATACCGACCGGCTGAGCGCCTCGTCAATGGTCACCTGGCCCGGCAGTTCGCTCATGACTGGCCCTCCAGGGCCTCGGCCCAGCTGGCGGCCATTGCTGCGACCTGGATAAGCTCCCGGACGAGGCAGCCCTTGTCATACCGGCCCACGCCGGGCCCGCCCTGGTCATAGGTCAGTTTGTGAGCTACCTCGCCGACCTCTTCGACCAGGATGGCGAGCCGGTCACTCTGGCTGTAGTGCTGGCCGAGCATTGAGTACTCGCCGTGGCGCAGGTGCGCGCGCGTGGCCTCGGCCTGGATTGCGCCGAGGGTGAGATCGGACAGGAGCCGCTCCCGCCCGCTCACGGCCGCGCTCCCTGCAGCGAGGCGTACGCCCAGGCGCAGCCGCAGCGCGCGCACTCCAAGTCCCTGCCCGTGTCGCGGAGGTACGTGCCGCAGCCGTACGGGCAGGCGGGCTGGCTCTTCTGCTGCCGCCCCCGCTCGCCCCGTGCCACCGCGCCCAGCTCCAGCGCGAATGAGTCGCCGGCCGGCAGGCTCAGGACGTAGGCGGCGATGTCCGCCAGGTCGCGCGTGACGCTGTGGCACCCGAGCCGGCCGGCTATGTCTGCTGCGGCCGTCAGCAGGGCGCTTACCTCAGCGCGCGGGTCGGACTGTACGTTGGTTGTCATCGGTGATGGTCTCCCTTTGTAACGTCGTGGTCATTGCCGACAGGCCCCGTCCGGCCGAGGACCAGGCGGGGCCGCCTCGCTCCTATGGCCTGGCCGCCTCCCAGGCGCGCAGCTTGTCGCCCAGCACGGCCAGCTGCACTTGCGGATCCCCGCCCAGCGCGACCTCGCGCAGGCACGCCCGCGTGGCGATCACCCGCTCGAGCACCCGCTCCAGGTACGTCCCGCGCGGTCCCAGCCCGCGCGCTGGCACGCTGAGCGCGTCCATCAGGGCTCCCGCCTCGTCCGGTGTGATCATGACTCTCCCTTCAGGAATGCCTCGACTTCGTCCAGGCTCAGGGCCAGCGAGCCGCGCTCGCGGCTGAGTTCCACTGGCCGTCCATCTGGGCCGCTGAGCCAGTAGCTCCCGTACCCGATAGCGCGCGGGTCGCGGCACATGCTCTTGTGCACCAGCAGACCTTGTCGCTTCGCGGCCCTGCGGGCCCGGTTCTCTCTCGTCTTGTCTGGATGTCTCATGTCAACCATCCTATACCCGAAGGTATGCTCGGGTATAGCCTTGCGGTGAACTACCTGGCTGTAACTCACTCGGGGATCACCACCTTGGCCCGCTGGTTGTGCGCGGCGATCCGGGTCAGCCCGGCGTCGTCCGCCGTGATCCCCGCAGCCGACAGGCGGGCCCGCGTCTGGCAGCGCAGGCACCGCAGCGACTCGTCCCCGTTGGGCCGCCCGAAGATCCGGCCGCAGGAGCACTCCACCGACTGACCCCACATGCCCGACCGCACCACCCGGCCCGCCCTCGGGGCCTGCCGGTGCGGGAGTACCTGCACCAGCGCTGCCAGGGCCTTTTCCCAGGTCTGCGCACGCGAGGGGTCCAGTTCCATGCCCCGGCTGATCATCTCGAACGCACGTTCGTACTGGCGGCCCCGCCATGCGGTCCTGGCCGCCTCCAGGCACTGAGTCGCGTAGTGCCGCCGGATCTCCTCGCCCGAGCGCGGGAGCCGCTCCTGCACCTGTGCCGTCATCCGGACATCACCTCCGCCAGTGGGCGCGCGTCAGCGCGACGGGCAGGCCTTGGCCTGCCCGCTCTTCCTGTCCGAGGCCGCCCCGGAGGCTCGCTGTCAAGGGCCGGAGAGGAAAGGATCTTGCGCCCTTTGCAAGATGCTTTCCGTGCCCTTGACAGTGAGGGGGGCGGTCGCACAATCAGCGCGCCCACTGTCCCTGGAAAGCACAGGCACGTACATGCCGGAGCCGGCCACGCTTCCGCAATGGCCGGCTCCGGCTGGCGGTGGCTGGTCATGACGTCGGCGAGGGACCCGGCCGGGTGCATTTGCCGCGTTCTCCGCAGTCCGAGCCGATCGCCTTCCTGAGCAGCTGGTCCAGGCCCCAGAGCACGCGGCCGTGGAAGTTCAGCTGGTCAGCCAGCTGGTGCGGCTGGTCCGGCAGGAAGCACCGCTGCCACTCGGCCCATACGGGCGTGAGAATGAGGACTACGGCCCGGTGCCGGGGCCAGCAGGCCGGCAAGAGCGCGTGACCCCGCCCCCCGAACCAGTCGCCATAGCCGCGCTCAGTGTCGGTCAGCACGTCGGCGACCCACTGGCGCAGGTCGGCCAGCTGCGCCGCCTCGGCTGCAGCGTCCAGCCCGGTCCAGACGGGGCCAGGGTTGGATGGCATTCGCTTGGCCAGCGTGTCGATCTTCTTTTCCTGCAGCGCGAGCCGAGCGCTGATCTTTACGAGGCGCTCCGCCAGCGCGGCATTTGAGCTTGTCTCGATCATCTGACGTCCTTCCCTTCCTCCAGCCATTCCTCCGGCGGGTAGAGCACGCCGACCTGCGGCTGCGGGGCGGGGACGAGCTTGCGCTCGCGCCAGCGCTGCAGCCAGCTGTCGATGTTGCGGAACTTGACATAGGTCGGCTTGCGCCGGTTGGCGAGCACCAGAGCCCGATAGTCGGGGATCTGTGAGAGCACCGCAGGTGTCAGCTTGCGGACCTGGTCAGACAGGTGGCCGGCCACTTTGGAGATGCTCTCCAGCCACTCGGCGTCCCAGGAGCCGCCAAACAGCAGCTTGAGGCCGCACGCCCCGACGATTTGGTCGGCACCCGGCTTGCCCCAGGTGTGCTGCAGCTGGCCGATGCTGTGAGCGACGACCTCGATCAGCACGCCCTTGCCGCCAGCATCGGTCAGCATCTCGGGCAGCGCCGGGAGCGGGCAGACCGAGGCCACCTCGTCCAGCGCCATCAGCAGCGGCGGGGCGAGCTTGCGGGTGCCGGTCGGGCGGGTGGCCCCGCCGAGGTGCGTCTGGAGCGCCTGGACGACCGACCGCGCTGCCTTGCTGTCGCCGAGGCGGCTGGTCACGCGGTGCTCTAGCCTGATCCCTGCCGACGTCCCCGGCGTCCACGCCGTGCTGTTCCCGGTCAGGCCGGCCTGGAATGCGAGCTCGGACACGAAACAGGTAAACAGCCCGCTCACGGTCCTGGCCTCGCCTGCGCTGGACGCCAGCAGATACACCGTGCCCTTTTCCTTGAGGAACCGCGCGAAGGTAAACGGCTCCGCGCCGTCCGGCACCGTCGCGGCGTCCAGCAGGGCCGGCACCGCAGCCCAGCCGAACGCCCTGGAGGCGGTTACCCTGATCGACTTGGCTATGCCGGATTCCCGCCCCGCGCCGCTGGTGTCGGCCAGCCGCAGCGCGCTCAGCATGGCCTCGCGCGGGTCCTTCGGGTCCTCCCCGTCCAGTACTTCCTTCAGAATCCCCTCGGCCTCGCGGTGGTCACCGGCGGCCCACCTGGCGGCCTCGAGCGCACCCCTCTTGCCGACCTGCGCCGCGTGCAGCAGGGCCGCGACGTAGCCCAGCGCCAGGTCTTCCCAGAACTCCAGCGAGTGATCGGACTGGTGCGCCGAGGTCGTCAGCCACCCGGCAATCCGGTACGCCGTGGTCACGTCCTCGCAGCCGTCCAGCGGCGAGAAGTGCAGCGGCACCCCCGGCATGTCCTCGGTCCCCAGCGGGTTCCAGTTCCAGACGGGCCCGCGCGCCAGTCTGCGGCGAGCCGACTTCCGCGCCAGGTCAGGCTTGGACGAGGTCGCCAGCACCGGGCCGGAGTGGTGCCCCACCCGGTCGATCAGGTGGTAGCTCTTGCCGGACTCCGGCGGGGCCAGCGCGAGTGTCGCGCTGCGGTTCGCGTGGTAGAGGGGCAGGCCGAACATTCCCCGGCCCAGCCGGACCGCGTACTCGCTGGCCCGCATGCACAGCCGCTGGCGCAGCCGCAGGTCGGGCCGCTGAATGCTGCCCCTGATAACGGCAGCGATCCTGGACCAGTACCGGAAGTGCTGCCAGAGGCCAGCGCAGCCGGGGATGCGCAGCCGGAGGTGGATGCGCCAGATTGTCCGCGAGTCGTCGTCCAGGTGCGTCCAGGCGAACCGCAGCACGGTCGTCAGCGCGGCTGTGATCAGCAGGAGCGCCCACGCCCAGCCGGGCAGACGGAACAGGAAGATCAGGATGCGGAACGGCAGTTCTACTAGGGTAACGATCACTGTGGCAGCGGTCTGCATGGGTCAGGCCCCCTTGTCATGGTGGGAGTAGAGGTAAGTGCGGGCGGTGCCGGGCTGCAGGTCAGCACCGCCCGCTAGCTCAGCCGCAAGCTGAGAGATCTTGCTGCGGTCGCCGTGGCGCTCGTCCACGCCGGCCAGCGCGTCGTAGGCCGCCAGCAGGCGGGCCCGCTTGCTGAGCGGCACGGCCTCGGCCGCCGGGTCCTCCGCTGCGGCCGTCTCCGCCGGCGCGGTGCCCAGGACGTGCCGGCGGACGACCACCACGACCCGGTCCACGACGATGGCCAGGAATACAGGCGGCATCACGAAGGCCAGCACCGACCTGGGCGAGGTGACGTCGGCCGCCGCGTAGTTCATCAGCGCTGATCCGGCCGCGCACGCGACGACCAGCCCGCGCTCGATCCGGGCCGACTGCCCGGCCCGCGCCAGGCCGAGCGCCAGCAGGGAAAAGATGATCATTCCGATATCGAGCGCGCCGGCCTCGATCCCCGAGGTGAGCGCCTGATGCCGCTGGCCGTCGATGTAGCGGTACTGGGCCGCCAGGGAGACCGCCAGCAGGCCGAGCGCCAGGGCCGCCAGCAGCCAGGCCGCCGTGCCGATGAGGGCCGCGCCTGGCCGGCGGGCAGTTGCGGGCGGCTTGTCCCGCCAGAGCGAGCCGGAGGTGTTGACCAGTCCGCCGAACCGCTCGGTGCGGGCGGTCCCGTTGCTGTGCTCGATTATGTCGGTGCTCATGCGCGTGGCCTTCCTGTCTGCTCGGCGTCCTGTAGTTCCCTCCAGCTGGAGGGAGCCGGAAGGACCGGGAGATGCTCGGCGAGGATCTCGGTAATGAGGTCGCTGGCCGAGATGCCTCGCCAGGCGGCTGTAATCCGCAGCCGTCGGCTGATCTGCTCGGGCACCCGCCCGGTGATCCGGATTCTCTTGTCGCTCACTGTCGTGCCTTCCTGGTGTCGTGGTGCCGCCGTGTCCGTGGCACCGTTGTGTCAGCCGGAGTCATTATGCGTCACTGCGGTTTACGATTGCAATACCTGCCCGATTGACGGCGTTGCGATGATGGAAGGATGCTGGAGATGACTCTTGACAACCCGCAGGGCGTGATCCCGATGGACGCACCACCACAGCTGAGGTCTCAGCGAACGCAGCTGGGAGCCGAGCTCCGCCGCCTGCGCAAGCTGGCCGGCGTTTCCGGCCGGGAGATCGGCCGCCGCACCGGCATGAGCCAGGCCACGGTGAGCCGGATAGAGCTCGGGACGACCGCTCCCGCGCTGCCGCAGGTAGATGCCTGGTGCAGCGCGCTGGACACTGACAGTCGCACCCGCTCGCGCCTGCGCGCCGAGGCGGAGCTCGCGCTTAACGAGGTCGATCCGCTCAGTGCGGTGGCCGCCAGCGGCCTGGTGCCGCTGCAGGAGGACGTGCGCCAGCTGGAGGCCACCACCAACGACCTCCGGAACTTCCAGCTATCGCATGTGCCCGGCCTGCTGCAGACACCGGAGTACGCCCGCGAGGTGCTCGGCCTGTCACTGCCCGGCCTGGCCGCCGACCTGGACGAGGCCGTGGCTCTGCGCGTCGCCCGCCAGGCCGTGATGGCCGACCCCCGCCGTCATTTCGGCTTCGTGATGACCGAGGGAGCGCTGACCTGGCAGCCGGCCTCCGGCCCGCCGGGCCTGCTGCGCGGCCAGCTGGACCGGATAGTCGCGCTGGCCGGCCTGGCCAGTATCGACGTCGGCATAATCCCGGCGTCAGCGCCCATGCACGCGCTGCCCCGGTGTCCCTTCGTCATTTACGACGACCGCGACACCGGTCATCAGCCGTTCGTCATCCTGGAGTTGCCGCACGCCGCGCTCTACGCCAGCGATCCGGGCGACGTAGAGATCTACAGGAAGCAGTACGACGCCATGCGGCGCTCGGCTGTTACCGGCCGCGAGGCCCTCGCCCTGGTGCGGGCCATCGCTCAGAGACTTACCGACGGCTCGCTCAGGGCCGGCTGACTCATATCCGCGAGGCCGCTGTCCAGCCCGTTCATGCCGGCGGTGGCCTCCGGCATGTCTGCGGCCAGTTCCGCCGCTCCAGCCACCTCGCCGAGCTCGGCCGTCCACTGGGCGAAGGACTCCGCCTCGTACAGCCCGGCCTCGTCCGCGCCGACCTCCGGCTCCGGTAGGTCCAGCGCGGGGTCGCTGATCTCGGTCGCTGGCGCGATGGTGTTGGCGACGACCTCCGGGACCTCGGGCTCTTCGACGGCCGGCTCTTCGACGGCCGGAGCCGGCTCGATCTCCGGTGCCTGCGGCACCTCCGGCTCCGCCTCGATTTCGACGCGCGCCGGGGCCAGGTCCACTTCAGTCACCGGCTCCGGCTCGCCGACCTCGGTCTCCGGGGCCTGCGGCTCAGGCCCCGTCAGCGCAGGCTCAGCCGCAATCTCCCGTACCGGGGCCGAGGCGTCGGGCTGAGGTGGCCCCTCTACCTCCGGCAGGTCAGCGCGCGGCTCAGGCGGCGTCGGCGGCTCCGGCGGGGTAGCGGGCTCGGGCGGACCAGCCAGCGGGTCTACCGTGGGCTCAGCCGGCTCTGCCTCTCGCATGATGTCGTCTAGGCCGGCCATCTCTTCGGCCGTCCACTGGGCAATGATCTCGTCAAACTCAGCTGGCCCCGGACGATCGGCGGGCTGAGCGATGCTGGCGGCCGGCTCCAGCTGCGGCTGCGGCTCCTGGACGACCGCGGCTTCCCGGTGGTCGGCGACCGCCTGCCAGTCGGTGCTGACCTCTGGCTCGGGCTCCGGCTCGGCTCTGGCCGCCATCTTGGCCTCATCTGCGGGGCCAGGAGTATAAGAGCGCTCTGCCTCGGCGGCCAGGTCCGGCTCGGACGGCTCGTCGGGCAGCGGGATTTCCTCGCCACGCGCCGCGACAGGAGCCGGCTCGTCGGGCACCCGCTCGCTGACCTCGGGCTGCGGTTCCGGCTCGATCTCCGGCGCCGGAATCTCGTCATCCGGCAGCGCGGCCGGAACTCGCGCCTCGGCCCGGAGGGCCTGCTGGCGGCTTGCCTCCAGGCGGGTGTCCTCCAGGTCGCGCCGCTGTTCCTCGGCTGCGGCCCTGCTGCCCGCCTCCAGGTCACCGCGCCGCTGCGCCATGGCCTCCCGCCGGGCGGTGTCCATCGCAGCCAGGCGCTCTTCGCGCTCGGACAGTTCCATGGCCAGCATCGCCTCGCTGGCGGCAAGTTTCTGCTCACGATCGCCGTCTTCGCCCCGCATGGCGTCAGCCCAGGACACTGAACTGGCTGCGACCGCGTCGTCACGGGCGATCCGGGTCGCAGCCAGTTCCTCGGCGACGCGCGGGAACTGGCGGACATGCTCGGCCGCGCGCTGCGCTTCCTGCTGCGCGATCTCCAGTTCAGCCCTGCTCATGGCCCGCTCGGCGTCCTGCTCTGGCTGCAGCCGCAGTTCCTCGGCCGCGAACCGGTACAGCGGGGTCAGGTCCACGGCTGCGGCCTCTGGCTCTCTGCCCAGCGCCTCGACCGGGTCCTGCCAGCTGGTCAGCTCCCGCAGCCCGTCGGTTACCCCAGCGGCCCGCTCCCACGACGCACGCTCGGGCGTCTCCGCTGGTGGCACGGGCCCCAGCCGGTCGTCCCTGACCAGGTGGACCGGCTCTGTCGCAGCGGCCAGGCGGCCGAGCTCGGCGAGCGCCTGGTCCGCCATCTCGCCTGCCTGCCCGGCCACCCGCGCTAGCTCGGGGTCGGCCAGAGCCGGGGTCATCTGGGCGTGGGTGGCAGCAGCCGGCACATCGAGCGGGCCGGTAATCCGCCGCACCCGGCCGAGCGTGACGTCGGCGACCGACCGCGCGTCGCGCATCTCGCCCTGAGCCGACGCCTCGGCCAGCACCTTGCCGGCGTCGTGGCCGGCCAGTTCCGCAGCCATCAGGTGCCGGTACACCCGCCCGCGACCGGCGTCCTCGCGGAACCGCCAGCGGTCCTCCGAGCCGAGGTCCCGGTCCAGTACCTGTTCATATGCCAGCTGACGATCCAGGCTCACTGCAGCGCGCCAGATTGTATGCATGGTCTTGAGCGACCCTGCCTCGGCCAGCTCGTCCCGCATCGCCTCAGTGGCGCTCCGGTCGTCCCTGGTGCTGGACATGATGCCGGCCAGCACCGCCTCGGCCGGCAGGCGCGGCTCCTGGCGGGGCCGCTGCGGATTCAGCACCGCCTCGGGCACTTCCTCGGTGACTGCGCCGACTACGTTGGCAAACACGCCGCGCGTGAGCAGGACGTACAGATCTTCGCGCGTCATGCCGTCCTCGGCCAGGCCGTAGCCGCCGTGTACCGTGCCGCCCACGCTGACCCACACATTGCCGGCGTAGGCGAGCTCGGCCCACGGCACGCCGCCGGCGGTCGCCGAGGTCAGCTTGGCAGCGGGGATCCGGTACTCCTGCGGCTGCGCGACCGCCTCGCCCTCGGCCTCCAGCTTGCGCACCGTGGCGTAGCGCTCGCCCCTGACCTCGGTCCACCCGGTGATCTCCACCGTGTCGCGGTTCAGGAATGTGTGCTTGCGGTCGCGGCCCTGCGGGATCTCGGCCTTTTCGCGGAGCCGCAGCCGGTCGCCGACCGAGGCAGGGTTGCCGTCCCGCAGCGTGATGTCCGCGCCCGGCTGAACATAGCCGTGCTCGACCAGGCGGGCCCGCGCCTCGGCGGCCAGTTCCGCTGCCCGCTGGTTGGTGTGCGCCAGCAGGAAACTGCGGCGGCCCTCGGCGTAGTCACCGAGCCAGCGGCCGACGAGCACCTGGCTCAGCTCCTCGGCGGAGCCGCCCAGTACCCGGCCATGCTCCTGATACTCGCGGATGACGTGGCGGTCGCCCTGGCGCAGCCGCACGCTGGCCAGGCCCTCCCAGTCCGCCTCGAACCGGCGCGGCTCGGCGAGCATGTACCGGCCGTTTTCGCGGGCGATGAGCTCCGCCATCCCGCCGGCCGCCAGTACCGCGCCCATTTGCTCGGGGTCGCCAGTCAGGATCAGCTTGCGGCCGTGATACTCGAAGATCGCCACGAGTTCCGCCATCATCGCCGTGCCGACCGTGGTGGCCTCGTCTAGCAGGCCCGCTCCGATCTGGTCCAGCGGGAGGTGGCCGCGCTTGCCGTTCTCCTGGCACCCGCACCGCCCCGCGCTGGTGCCGGTACGGTGATCATCGGGCATCCGCTCGCCCAGAAAGTCCGCGATTGAGTAAGACTCGCCCAGGCCCTTGTCTTTCAGGATGTTTGCCTGAGTTGTGCCGGCCGCGAGGCCCATGAGCCCGGCGCCGTGCTCTTCCAGGATGCCGGCCAGGCCCTTGCTGCCGACCGTGGTCGTCTTGCCCGCGCCGGCCACGCCGTGCAAGCTGGAGACCGTGCGCTTATCGGTCAGCAGGCCGAATAGCGCAAGCGCCTGCGAGTCGGAGATCTCGCGCGGCGAGTCCAGCGCGACCGGCGGGCGGGCGGCTCCCTTGTCGCTGGCCTGCCGCCTGAGCTCTGCCTTGATTCTGACCAGCGGTACGCCGATCGCCTCAGCGGCCTGGCGCTCGCTCATGAGCGGCCGCATGACCTGGCCCGCGTAGTCCAGGATCTTGCCCTCCCGCTCCAGCTGCGCGCGGGAGGACCACAGGCCGGACGTCCACGGCTTATCGAAGATGGACCGGCCGTCCACGTCGGTGAACTTCGGGCCGACGTTGATCAGCGGAGCCGGGGTCAGGCAGACCACGTCCACGCCGGGAACGGTGCCTGATAGCGCCTCGGCAACCAGGTCTTTCAGGAAGGTAGCGACCGTGTCCGCCGGCACGTCGGCGATGGCACCAGGCAGGTGCTTGTAGATCGCCAGGCCGATCTCGGCGGGCGTGACCTTGGCCCGCCCCTCCATTGCACTATGCACTGCCATCCGGATGCACCGCTGGCGCTCGTCCGTGCCAAGTACGTGCAGCACCGGGGCGATCTGTCGTGCCGCCTCCGGTACGTCGGCCAGGTGCTCGAGCGTCGCGGCGTAATAGTCGTTGCTCCAGGACTCCGCGATCTGCGCCGCGTCGGCCGGCTGCACCTTCCGTGCACGGGTGATCTTCGCGGCCCGCTCGCGGAGGTCGTCCATCTCGCGGCTGGTCGGCTTGCGCTTGTACCGCTCGGTGAACGCCGCGATGGCCTCGGCCAGTGCCGACCTGACCTGGCCGGATCGCTTGGACAGAGCCTCCCGGCCGGCCAGGCGCACCGCCTGCACCTCGCACCCGGTGCCGTCTTCGCGCTTGACCATCGCGTACCCGAGGCGGGACATGGCCTGGTCGTGCGTGAGGTCCATGATGGCTCCGGCCATCGGCTTTGCCGCCAGGAGCGCCTTGGAGTCCAGCGTCCGCCAGACATCGTCTGCACCGTCAGCGCGCTGCACCTGGTTGAGCGGTGCATTGTGGACGTGCAGATCGGGGTCGGCCAGTGAGCCGGCCGCCGGCCGGGCAGTGTGCTGGATAAAGCTTCCCCACGTCAGACCCCTGGCCTTGCGTATCTCTGAGCCGGCCTGCCCCGTCCGGGTGAACGCGGCCTCCGCCTCCAGATAGCGCATGCCCGCCTGCGAGGCGTCGTTGGCGACCTCGTCAATCTCGCTGGCCATGACATCCCAGATCTTCGCCTCGTCCTCATCTCCCGCCTCGCGGAACTGGCGGGCCCTGACCCAGCAGGCCGCCTGCAGTACCGAGGTCCCCTTGGGAGCGGAGTACGTGAGGTCAAAGAACACGACGGACTGGCGGGCGGAGCTCCGGATCCGGAACGCGATATCCGCCTCGTCGTCCTCGGTGGCGTAGGGCTTGCCGACGAGCTCGGCCGCGACCATCTTGTCGATCTGCTCGGCCGTCTTGGCGGAGATGAACGCGCGGCCGATCTTCTCGCCCGTCTTCGGGTTGATGCGCTCGTGATAGAGCCGCTTCATGAGGACGGGGTCTATCTGCTCGTCTTCCTTCAGCCCGAACGGCTCCAGGCCCTTGCCGTGCCAGTTGCCGGGTTGCTCGGGTGCTGCCGGGTCATAGACGCCAGTGCGGCCTATAGCCCCTTTCGTGTAGTACGCCGTGCCGTCGGTTATATAGCCCAGGTCGTAGCGCCCACGGCTGTTCAGCACGCAAGCAAGACTACTCACGCTGAGTCTGCTGTCAAGATCAACAAACCAAGATCACTCGTAGTGCCACGCTAGCGTGATCGTTAGCCTGGCCTTTGATCTTGGTCCTGCGCCCCGCTCCTGCCCCCGCCACTGCACCGCCTGCCCGTCTCCTGCCCCTGGCCTGGCTCCGCAGCTACAGCGCGGTGTCGTAGGTAACTGGCAGTATTTGACTCATGACAACCTCTCCGGACCTGAAGTCCGTTCACTCCGAGTACCTCCGCCCCTACCTGCGCGAGCTTCGGCTCGCCGCTCCGGTGTTCTTCGCTGACCTCGGCCGTGGTGCCTTCATGGTCGATGGCTCCTCCGCCTCGCCTGACACGAACTACCTGGCTCTTGCCTGGCTGGAGGAGTCTCCTCGCATCCGCGAGTCCTGGCCTGAACTGGTCCGCTATCTGCTGACCTACGACCCCCGGCACCAGCTGGTAGTGGCGGTCTCCCACGTCGGCTCGGACACGACGACCGGCCTCTACAAGCTCTCCACTGGCTGGGATTGCTCCTGCGGCCAGACGCACCGCCACACGATCGCCTGCGAGTCGGCATGAGCCGCCCACCGCTGCGCCAGTTCCTACAGGAGTCCTGCGTGCTCTGGCGCGAGTTCCGCCACGATGGATCCCAGGACCTCAGCGCGGTCAGCGGGGAACTGGCTGAGGCGATAGCCGAGATGCGCGCGTGCCGCGCTGACGGCCGTGCGATGCGGGCCGCCGAGGCAGAGCGGGGCCTGAAGCCCAACCGGACGCCGCTCGCCTACATCTGGCGCTTCCACTCCGGGCAGCATATGGACGGCCGCCAGTACAGTGACGCGACGTTCTTCACGCCCGGCACCCGAGACCTGGACCTCGCCGAGCATCTCGACCACCTGGCGGCACGCCAGGGCACCTGGCATGAGATTCGCGCCGACCTGGCCGAGTTCCGCGCCAGCTGGAAGACCTGGCGCTCGTCCCGCCACAGCACCGAGTGACCGGCTCTGCGGCTTCCGTAGGATAAGGGACGGCTGTGTCACCAGCCGTCCCTTCACTACGACCAGGAGACAACGTGCGCGTAGCAGTCGAAACGCTGACGCCTGCCCAGGCTCAGAACCTACTGGACCACAACCCTCTCAATCGAAATCGTTCCGTACACCGCGTGGCGGAGATGACGGAAACGTTCCGCGCGGGCGGCCACCGCGCTGACATAGCGCCGATCCTCATCTCCAACGACAACTCCGTGATTGACGGCCAGCACCGCCTCGCCGCCCAGGTCGCCTCGGAGACCACTCTGGCGTGGATAGTCGTCCGGGACGTGGACGCCTCCGCCCAGCTGGCGGTGGACACCGGCAAGCCCCGGTCGTTCGATGACTACCTGACCATGCACGGTGTGAAGGACTCCCGCGCCCTGGCCGCCGCGACCCGGTTCCTGTGGAACTACCAGAACAGCGTGTTCACTTACGCCGGAAACTTCATGAAGCGCCCGATGGCGTCGGTCGGCCGGCTCTGGGAGCTCTACCAGTCCAGGGAGGGCGACCTGGCCGAGGGCGTCCTGCGGGCCCGTCCGGTGCTGCGCAGCATCCGGATGTCGCGGGCTACCGCGTCCGGCCTGTGGGTAGTCCTGTCCGACGTCGATTTCGAGGATGCCGCCGAGTTTTACGCCCACCTCGGCCGCCAGGCGGACGGCGCGGCGATCGACGGCGTGGAACTGTTCCGTAACAAGATGAACGTGCGCGACCGCGCTATGGACATCATCACGCTCCGCACGCAGGCCGCGCTCCTGATAAAGGCATGGAACTCCTGGCGCAGGGGCGAGCCGGTCGCGATGCTCACCTTCCGCCCCGGCGGAGCGCGGCGTGAAGGATTCCCGGCGCCTGCCTGAGCGCACCCGATAGCGAAGTGAGAATGCCAACGGGGCCCCGGCGGCCGAGCCAGGACCCCGTTTCCGTCAGGTGCGCCGCAACGGTGAAGGACGCTCTGAGGCAGATCACCCAGCACAGGAGATCTTGAACCCTCCGGCAAGAGAGGCTCGATGGACACTATAAACGACGACGACATCTTCGCTAGCGCGCCAGCGCTGCGCCAGGGCTACGCCTCCCCCGAGGGCACCGCCAAGCTGGTGCTCAACAGCTACCTGGAGTCCGGCTGGGAGTTGTCAGGCCCCGCCGTCCAGGTCGCCAACTACCTCGCGTCAAAACCGGCCGGCTGGATTGTCCGGGTGGCGCACCTGGTAAAGGTCTCGGGCAAGCCCGAGCGCTACATCCGCGCGGCCGTGGCCGACCTGCGGCGGCACGGGTATCTGCGCGACGTCCAGGAGCGAGGCCCAGACGGCCGCCTCGGCCGCCACCTGACCTACCTGGAGACCACCCGAGTCCGCCATCTGTGCCGCCGCGAGAAACCGCAGGTCAGCACCGCTAGCACAGAATCCGGGGGAGCGGTGGAAGCCCCCCTGGCAAATACTCAAGCCCCCCTGGCACCGCAGGTCGCGACCGCTAGCACAGAATCCGGGGGGGCGGTGAGCGCTCCTGCCCCCGAGCCGGGCCCTGAAAATGACCATGAAAACGCGTTTCCGCAGGTCGTCACCGCTAGCACGGTTTACCGCTCACCGGTAAAACGCAGCCCTAGTAGTAAGGGAGAAGAACTTAGTAGTCGGGGATCCGAAACTTCTGAAGAAGTTTCACAAGACGCGGCGACCGCTCCCCTCGCAAGCTCGGGTCGCGGCGCGGGTGATCATTTCCTGAATGAAGCCGTGCCACGGTCGGCGTTCGACGCGGACCTGGAGGGCAGCATCCTGGCGCAGCCCAGCCAGTGCCCGGCTCAGAAGCCGCCCGCAGGGCATGGTGCAGCCCCGGCGGCATCCGACGGCCCTGCTGCGCTGCCTGATAAAGACATCCCGCGCGGCCCCTGCCAGAGCGGGATCTGCGGCGGCGCACCTGATAGCCCGCTGCGGGTGCTGCCAGGGCAGAGCGGCGCGTCGTACGTCTGCGATCCCTGCGCTGCCCGGATGCCCGGCACCCGCATGGCGAGCCGCGCTGAGTACGGCCTGGCCCGTCCGCCGGCCCGCGTATGAGGGAGGATCATCGCCATGACCCGAGACCAGCTGCGGGCCAGTGTCCGCAACTTCACCCGCTCGCGGTACTACGCAGGCGAGATCGTGCAGTTCAGCGACAGCGACGCGGCGATCTACCTGATAGGCCGCCCCGGTGACTGCCCGCCTCCGCTGGACGACGCCCAGGTCGCAGTGCTGGAAGAGATGATCGCCCGGCGGAAGGCCGCTGCCGCCATCCCGAGCGACCAGCTGCTCTTCGCGGACTTCGGGATGCCTGACCCGCCGCCGGCGGAATCGCGCGCTACCTGATAAATCCCGCACAATGGCTCTCGTGGCAGCGACCTGGGCGAGAGCCGACAGTGACACCATGCTCGGCGTCCTGCGCCAGGTGTGCATGCGGATATCGCCCGGCACCGACCGCGCATTCCGGGAAGAGACCGGAGCTATGGTCATCACCAGCTGGGATGTATTCCATGCCCTCGCTGACGGCCTCCGCCTGCGCCTGGCGGGGCCTGACCCTCGCAATCTGGCTTACCGGAGGTTCGAGGAACTGCTGGCGGCTGGAATGACGGCACTGGTGCCAGCTGAGGCCAGCGCCCCTGCAGCGACCGAGGCGGAGCCGGCGGCATGGCGGCCTCGCTGTGCCTACTGCGGCGAGCCCTTCACGGCGAAGCGCCTGAGCGCGAAGTACTGCAGTCCCAGCCACCGGACGCTGGCCTATCAGCACCGCCTCGGCGTCCGCTGACGGCAAGGCTTCCGGCTGACGTCAGCGAGCGCACCCGATCCCAGGTTGCCCTCCAGGGCGCAGCGGGAGATAGAACCAGATAGCGGCTGCCAGATAGCTTCCTGCCTCATCCCTGACCCCTCCCCGGCTGGAGTGCGCAAGCATGCGCCCGCACTGGTGTGAAGCCCTGCGGCCTTCAGAACGACGCAGGGCCCGTACCCACCCCTCGGGTAGGCACGGGCCCTGCGTTCGCCCCGCAGGAAGCGCTACGTCAGCCCTCCAGTGTCATCTCTGCGCCGAGGTGCCGGTACAGCGTGGCCCTGGATACGCCGAGCGCCCTGGCAATCGCTACCGGTGACTCGCCCCGGCCCCGCCGCGCTCGCGCCGCCGCGAGCTTGTCGGCGTCCATCACGGTCGGCCGTCCGCCGACGCGCCCCTGCGCCCGCGCGGCTTTCAGGCCCGCTACCGTCCGCATGAGGATCTGGTCGCGCTCAAACTCAGCGAATGCCGCCATGATCGTAAAGAAGAGCTTGCCCGCGCCCTCCGGCTGGTAGTCGCCCTTGAGCGTGCCCTCGATAATCCGCAGCCCTATCCCGCGCTGGTGCAGGTCATCGGCGATGGTCAGTACCTCTCGCGTCGATCGCCCTAGCCGGTCCAGCTGCCAGACCGCCAGCGTGTCTCCCTTGCGCAGGTAATCCAGCGCCTCGGTCAGTCCCTTGCGCTCGCTCACGCTCTTGCGCGAGGAGACCGTATCCTCGAAGATCCTGACCGCCCCTGCGGCGTTCAGCGCGTCCAGCTGCAGCTGGAGCTCCTGCGTGTCGGTGCTCACCCGCGCGAGTCCTACCAGCGCCATTGTCCTGCCTCCCCTTGTCGTGTCTGTGCCTCCCACTGTAGCGAAACAGTCTCACAATGCGCAGCGAATCGTGGAAGTTTCCAGACGGATTCTGCGACACTCTCCCGTCCCTTATGCCTGATTCCCCGGCCCGTCTCAGATACGAAGGTTTCCTGACGCCTGCCCGGCTACCCTCCAGCCATGGCTGAGGACACCCACGACCGCGAGTCCTGCACTGACGACCGCTGCCCCGCACCCGGCTGTGCCGACTGGCAGGCAGGACGGCGGGCCGGCTACCAGGCGGGCTGGCTCAGCGGGTGGGAGCTCGGCCTGGCCAGCGCGGAGTCCGCGCCCTGCGCGTGCCGGGCTGAGGCGAAAAGGACTACCTAGGGCGAATGCCCGTTTCGGCGGCCGGTCGTCCGCCGGCCCCGCCCCCCGCTCTCCTGCGCGCTGACCTGCGGGGCCCATTGC
>Ga0335077_10002967_pt1 | contig 20355 bp, 11 predicted proteins | sample Lox_Sample_31_FD_207151 | JGI IMG/M metagenome (GOLD analysis project Ga0335077, IMG submission 207151) | Soil microbial communities from Loxahatchee National Wildlife Refuge, Florida, United States - Lox_Sample_3.1 | ecosystem: Environmental > Terrestrial > Soil > Wetlands | place: USA...
GTAGTTACTCGTAGGGGTGCAGCATGCTGCGCCACAATAAAGACAACTCAGGCAGGCGATGAGGAGAATCAGGGATTCTCTGACACGAGTCACGGGTTACCAATCACCAGCCACCAATCACCTGCCACAAGTTACTTTGCGAGGCTGAAAGAAATTTTCGGTGATCGTCTGTACATCGAGGTGCAGCATCTTTCGCCGGGCGATGGGCGGACGCTGCGCGAAGCCGAGTGCCTCGGGCGCGAACTTGGCATTCCTCTTGTGGCCACAAACAACGTGCACTTTCTGCGGCCCGAAGAGCATCTGCATCACCGCGCAGTAAACGCGGTTCGCGTTGGACAATTGCTTACTACCGTCACATCTCCAGAAATAACCACCGGCGAAGCATGGTTCAAGCCGGCGGTGGAAATGCAAAAACTTTTTCCCGATCATCCGGAATGGATCGAAGCCACGCTGGAAATCGCGGCGCGCTGCAATTTGCAGCTCGAGCTGGGCAAGCTGATTTTCCCGGAATTTCCCGTCCCCGAAGGCGAATCGGCGTTTTCCTATTTGTGGAAACTGAGTTTCGAGGGCGCGCGCAAGCGTTACAAGCCGTTGCGCCCGGAAGTGCTCTCGCGGCTCACGCACGAGCTCGAAGTCATCGAAAAGCAGCATCTGGCGCCGTATTTCCTGCTGGTGTGGGACATCGTGGAAGAAGCGCAGCGGCGCGGGATTCCCGCGGTGGCGCGCGGGTCGGCAGCCAGTTCGATGGTCACATATTGCCTGGGAATCTCGCGCGTCTGCCCGCTGCGCTGGGGCCTCTATTTCGAGCGATTTTTGAATGAGCAGCGCGGCGATTGTCCGGACATCGATATCGACATTTGCGGCGCGCGGCGCGATGAGCTGCTCGATTACGTCTACGAACGCTGGGGTGAAGAGCACGTCGCAGGGGGCCGGAAAGGCCCCTACGTGACAGGGAACCGGGAAGGCCCCCGAGTGGCAATGATCGGGAGTTTCATCACCATGCACGCGCGGCTGGCCGTGCGCGAGATCGCCAAAGTGTTCGGCGTGCCGCCGGGGGAAGTGGATCGCTTCACGAAACGGCTGCCGCACCGCCCGGTGCGCGAAATTGTGCAGGCCATTCGCGGCCTGCCGGAGTGCCGCGACCTGCCGGTCGATGACGAGCCGTGGAAAACCATTTTGCAAGTGGCGTTGCGCCTCGATGATGCGCCGCGGCATTTGGGAATTCATCCTTGCGGCACAGTGATTTCCGCGCGGCCGCTGACGCTCTTGACACCGCTGGAGCGCGCGACAAAAGGAATCGTCGTCACGCAATACGACATGAACGCCATCGAAGCGCTCGGGCTGATCAAAATGGATTTGCTCGGGCAGCGCGGGTTCACGACGATGTCGCTGGCACTAGACAACATCGAACGCACTCCCCAGCCTGTAGGGGCGGAGCTTGCCCCGCCCGTCTTCAATACCTCAACGAACGTCGCCCCGGATGGGATCACGCCGTGTCCAAAGGCGCGCGTCATCGATTTTGATGCGATTCCCGAAAACGATCCCGCAACCTGCGACGTGATTGCCGCGGGGAGGACGCTGGGAGTTTTCCAAGTCGAGTCGCCGGCTATGCGCGGGATGCTGCACATGATGAAAGCACGGACGCTCGAGGAAATCGCCATCGCGTTGGCGATTATCCGGCCGGGCGCTGCGGAATACGGATCAAAGGAACTGTTTGTAAAGCGGCTTCGCGGGAAAGAAGAAGTGATTTACCCGCACGACTCGCTCAAGCCGATTCTCGGCGACACGCTGGGCGTGTGCATCTACCAGGAGCAGGTGATGCAGATCGCACAAGCAGTGGGCAGCCTGTCGCTGCAGGAAGCCGACCTGGTGCGGCGGACTTCCGTGAAATATTCCGGGCGGGCCGATTACAACCGGCTACGCGGCAAATTTGAAAAAGCCGCGGAAATGATGGGATTAACGAAACAGCAGCGCGAAGAAAGCTGGATGATGGTGGAAAAATTCGCGGGCTTTGGGTTTTGCAAAGCGCACGCCGCCACCTACGCGGACATTTCGTACCGCATGACCTATTTGAAAACGCACCACCCCGCGGAGTTCCTCGCGGCCATGTGCAGCGCAGGCGCCGGCTTTTATCACGTGTCGGCGTACGTCGAAGAAGCGAAACGCTGGGGCGTCACAGTGCGGCTGCCGTCGGTGAATCATTCGCAAATGGAGTACACCGCCGAAACGAACGAGAACAACAAGCGCGCGCTGCGCGTCGGGTTGATGCAGGTGAGAGGCTTGCGCATCGAAACGATTACGGCGATTCTGCGCGCGCGGGAGGAAGCCGGGCCGTTCCGTTCGCTCGAAAATTTTTTGCGGCGCGTGCCGGTGGAACGCGACGAAATCGAAGCGCTCATCAAATGCGGGGCATTCGATGAGGCAAACGAGGAAGCGCACCACACCACGCGGCCGGAGCTGCTCTGGCAATGGAATTTGCTACAAGCGGCAGGCAAAGGCACACACGCGGCTGCCTCGCGATTCTCCGGAATGGCGCTACCGGAAAGAACGGAAACATTATTCTCAGAAGCTGACTCGCAGGATTCCATTGGCGCAGCGCTGGCGGAAATGCAAATGCCGGAGTACACGCTGGAGCAAAAGCTGCGCTACGAACGCGAAATCCTGGAAGTCTGCGTGAGCGGCCACCCGCTCGATTTCCTGCCGCGCAACGGCGAAGTGTGGAGCGACGAGTTGCCGAGGCTCATCGGCAAGCGCGTTGCGTTGTGCGGTTGGGTGGTCACTTACCGGCACGTGGGAACGAAAAATTATCGCAACATGATGTTCGTCACGCTGGAAGACCAGCACGGCATCTATGAAGTCGTGCTTTTCCCCGACGCGTATGACCGCTACGGCGGCCTAGTGTTCGAGACGCGCACGATGCGTGTGACCGGGCGCGTCGAGCCGGACGGGCAGATTAAGGGCGAAAAATTGGAAGCGTTGAGGAAGTAAACGGTGTACTTCATGATTCAGACAAGAACACAAAAGGTAGCGCCCGTTGCGGAGCCTGAAACCGGCCGCCCGGCGGGATCCGGCGAGGAGTGGCTGGGGCGAAACCGCAGCAGCAAGCGGCGGCTCTGGGAACGGCTGAATCCGCTCAGCCGCAAACAGATTCGCCTGATTGCCGAGGCGCTGGCGCTCCAACAAACCCACGCACAATTGCCCGAGCCGCTGCGCGTGCGCCTGAGCGCGATTCACGAAGAACTGGAGCGGCTGGCAAACCGCATCCGGGCGCTGCTGGCAGAGGTAGCACGCCGGACACCTCCAGGCGACTGAGAGTTGCAGAGCGCGGCGGGCGGCGGGATACTTTTCATATGCTTGCAGCTCAGAGACGGGGGATCATTATTCTTGCGGCAGCGGCGCTGGCGCTCTCAACGGGTGTACCTTCCACGCGCGCGGACGAAATCCGCCTGAAGGACGGCAAAAAGCTCTACGGCGTAATCGTCGCCTACGAAGACAAGATGTTCAAAGTCAAAACGGACTTTGGCTACGTGCTTGTTGAGAGGGACAAGATTGCGTCGATTATCCCGTCGACTCCCGCGGACAAGTCACCTTCAGAATCGGAAGCAAAAAAGAAAGACGACGCCAAGGCGACAAAGCCAGGTTCCGATTCACAGCCGCAGACAGAGCCAGCGGTCGCCACCACTTCCAGCACTACACCCACACCCACCAACGCGAGCGAGAAAACAGTTGAACCGCCCCCAGGCGCAAAATCGGACAAGTCCACGCCCAAAATAACGAATGCCGCGGTGAAGCCGGAAATCCCAGCGAACAACGGAGCGGTGAATGCCTCTGCTCCGGCGCTGAAGGGAGCGGCTGCTCCGACAACAACCCCTCTCGCGGCGTCCGCAGCGGCGCCAGCTCCGCCGAAGGAGCCGGAACTGCCTCCCAATCGCGAAGAAGTCACCGGGAATCTCTATACGAATTACACGCACGGCTTCCGGATGTACAAAGCGCCAAGCTGGAGCCTCATCGAAGAAGCCCGCAGCGCGTTGCCAAACGCCATCGTGGCCATGGGCACGCAGAATGAATCGACGCTGATGGTGGTCGGCGAAGAAAAGAGCAAGGACAACCTGGAAGCCGCCGCGGCAACAGTCGAAAAGCGGCTACACGACGTCTACGCCAACTATCAGCGTCTGGCACAACGCAAGACCACGGTCGGTGGAATGCCGGCAGTGGAATATCAATATCGCGGAAAAGCAGACGATCACGACTGGTCAGGGAAATTGGTGATCATCGCACGTGGCAAGGACATTCTTACGGTGCTGGCGATGACTTACGCCGACAGCGATTTGATCCAAATCCAGGAGAACGTGATCTCCCGCTCGATTGCCAGCCTCGACTTCAACGTGCCCTGAGCGCAACCTTCGCGGCCGATGCGACGCCGACAGCGGAAACAACAGCTAGCTGGCAGCAGCTGCTGCTCCGGCCTCGGCGGGCTTGCGAAGCTCGCGAATCATTCCAATCAGCGCTTGCGCGGCGCGGGGCAAGCTGCGATCGCGGCGGTAAATCAATCCCAGTTCCCGCCAGAGATCCACTCCTTCGACATTCAGGAGCTTCACTTCCCCGGCTTTTACGTAGTCCTTCGCAAAGCTCTCGCTGATGAATGACACTCCCGCATCGGCCACCACGAACCGCTTGATCATGCCGACGCTTGGCAATTCCATCGCGACATGGATGCGCGAGCGATACGGCCGGAAAAGCTTGTCAAGCACCTGCCGCGTATAACCGGTGCGCGGAAAAATCAGCGGCTGACTCGCGACTTCCTCCAGCGTAATTTTCGAGCGGTGCGCGAGCGGATTCCGCGTGCTCACCATGAAGCGCATGCGGTCCTTGTAAATGTGGTGCACTTTCAAGTTGGGCGATTTGATGGGTAAGGTTACAATCCCGACATCCACCGATCCATCTTCCACGCGCTGCAGGATTTTGTGGCTGAAATTCCGGTAAATGCTGATATGCACCAGCGGATAACGGCGCTGAAACTCCGCAAAAATGTCAGGGAGCAGATAAAGGCAGGTCGCTTCGTTCGCGCCAAATACCACGGGACCCTGCACCACGTTGCCACGGTCTGCAACCACCTGCACCGATTCGTCCCGCAACCGCAACAGTTTCTCTGCGTACTCGAACAGCACTTCTCCCGCCGGGGTTAGCTCCACAGACTTGGCGGAACGGTCCAGCAATCGCGCTTTGTAGGCTTGTTCCAACTGGCGGATTTGCGCGCTCACCGCCGACTGGGAGCGGAACACTTTCTGGCCCGCGCGCGAAAAGCTCTTGAGCTTGGCAACGTATACGAAAGTTGTGAGTTGATCGAAGTCCATAAGCAAAACGCCTGGCGAGAATTATAGAAGATTCTTCCCGCTCGCGGCGTAACTATTATCCTCCGTTTCAGGCTGGAATCGCGGTGCGCGAGACTGGCGCGGCTACCGCCGGGGACAAAAACTCGATCCGGTTTCTCATTTGAGCCAGCACCGGCTTCCAGGTCGCCTCGATCGTGCCCTGAAAATGCACTGGCTGGACGCGCATCAGAGGAAGCGTTCCGCGGCGTGAAAGCAAACGTGCCGCCCGCGGGCTCTTCGTGAAATGCAGATGTTCCTCGAGAGCCCGGCGCAGCAATTCCTCTTCGGCGGACTCAAGTTCCTCAATCTTTACAAACTCGCGGTGCAGCACGTCTTCGGCTTCGGCCCGCAAAACATACGCTAGCCCGCCGGTCATGCCGGAACCGAAATTCAGCCCCAATGGTCCCAGAATGAGCACGACGCCACCGGTCATGTACTCGCAGCCGTGCTGGCCCACGCCTTCCACCACCGCAAGAGCGCCGCTGTTGCGTACGGCAAAGCGCTCTCCAGCGCGGCCGGCGATAAAAAGTTGTCCCGAAGTCGCGCCGTAAAGCACCGTATTGCCGGCAAGAACATCCCCACGCCGCGAAGCCGTCGCTCCAGCTGAAATAGCGATGGTGCCTCCGGACAAACCCTTGCCGACGTAGTCGTTGGCTTCGCCCGTCAACTTGAGGGTCACCCTGTCCGACAAGAACGCGCCGAAACTTTGTCCTGCCGTTCCGCGAAATTCCTGGCTGATTGGCGCGTCTATGGGACGGCCATTCTTCCGCCGGCGCATCAATTCGCCGCTCAGGCCGGCGCCCACGCTGCGGTCCGAACTCTGCACAAGCTGCGCTTCGTTTTGCATGGCCATCGAAGCGTTGAAGTGAATCGAATCTTCGAGCGCCGTCACGTGCAAGCCGGGCTCTTGCTGCGGCGCCACACGGTTCGATGGCGAAATCGGAACAACCAGGAAGGGATCCATTCCCGAGCGGGCGCCAAGCCGGTCATACCAGCCCGTTAATTCGCTGAGCGAGCGCACGCCTAGCTGCGCCAGGCGCTTGCGCACTTCCTCGGCCAGCGAGCGGAAGTATGCGATAACCATCTCCGGCTTGCCCTGAAAGCGCGCTCGTAGCGTCTCGTCTTGCGTGGCGATGCCCACGGGGCAAGTGTTGAGATGACATTGGCGCGCCATCACGCAGCCAATCGCCAGCAGCGATGCCGTGCCGAATCCGAATTCGTCAGCGCCTAGGATGGCCGCCAGCACGATATCGCGTGCAAATTTCAGGCCTCCGTCCACGCGGAGAGAGAGGCGTGAACGGAGGCCAGCGCGAACCAGTGTGTCGTGTGTTTCGCGCAACCCAATTTCCCAGGGAAGACCGGTGTTTTTAATCGACGTAAGCGGCGAAGAGCCCGTGCCGCCATTGTGCCCGCTGATGGTGATGACATCAGCGCCGGCTTTCGCGACGCCGGCGGCGATGATACCTACGCCCGCGCCGCTGACGAGCTTCACGCCGATGCGCGCGCGCGGATTGACCGCATGCAGATCGTGAATTAATTGCGCTAAATCCTCGATGCTGTAAATGTCGTGATGCGGCGGAGGTGAAATCAGGGGCGTACCCGGAGTCGCGTGGCGGATGCGCGCGATGTATTCGCTTACTTTCTTTGCGGGCAACTGGCCGCCTTCGCCAGGCTTCGAGCCTTGCGCCATCTTGATTTCGAGCTCTTCGGCGTGGACAAGATAATCCGTCGTCACTCCGAATCGCCCCGAAGCAACTTGTTTAATCTTGTTCGCCGCGGCAGGCTCATGGCGGTAGGTCTCGGGATCTTCGCCGCCCTCGCCCGTGTTGCTCCTCCCACCGAGCTGATTCATCGCTAGCGCCAGCGTGCGATGCGCCTCCGGGCTCAGTGAGCCGAGTGACATCGCCTGCGTGCTGAATCGCCTCAGGATGGATTCCAGCGGCTCAACTTCCTCGAGCGGAACGGGCGCCTCCGGAATCGTGTCCAGCAAATCGCGCAGGAAGATTGTGCCATGAGCCTCTGCGAGGTCCTCGAACGCGGGGTATTTCCCTGCTTCCGGCGCGCGCACGTGCGCATGCAGCCTGCGAACCACTTCGGGAGAATTCGCATGCAGCTCCGCGCCTTTCCGGAACCGGTAAAGTCCCGCGTCGGGCAATTCCTCGAACTCCGCTGAGAACGCTGCCGCGTGCATTTTCAAGTAATCGGCGAGCAAATCATCCAGGGATTTCTGCCCCGGATAGTCTGAAGCATCCTCAAAGACTTCCTCGCACAAGTCCTGCGACAGTCCAATAATTTCAAAAAGATGGCTGTTGCGATAGCTCGCCAACGTCGAGACGCCCATGCGCGCCAAGACTTTCCGCAAACCTGCATGGATCGCCGTGTGGGCCTTTTCCGCGCCGCCCGGTTCGAGCGAATCGGCAAGCTGATCCGCGAGATACGGCACGACGGCGCTCGCTCCCGCAGCCACCAGCAGCGCGACGTGATGCGTGTCAAATACTTGCGCCGACTCCACAATGAGCGGCACATCCCACAAACCTTCGCGCACCATCGCTTTCCACACGGCGGCCGTCGCCAGCAGCGCCGGAAGCGGCGCGCGCTCCGCAGAAATTCCGCGGTCGGAAAGGAGGAGGAGCCCCGGGCGCTCGCTGCTGCTCAGAGGGGTAGTAGAAAGCTGAGCAAAACCGCAGCGCGCCCCCGAGACTCCCTGTTCGGCAGGAAACGTAAGATCGATGCGGTGCTCCGGTCCAAAAATCGCGGCCAATTGCGATAACTGGCCCGGCGAAATCACCGGGCTTGGTAGCGTGACGCCGTCCTTCAGGTGCACTTCGAGGGACATCACGTGCGTCTCACGCAGCGGATCGATCGGGGGATTGGTCACCTGCGCGAACCGCTGTTTGCAGTAATCCCATAACGTTCTCGGGCGGGAGGAAAGAAAGGCGGGCGGAGCGTCGTCGCCCATGCTCCAGTCTGCTTCTTTCCCGCGAGTCAGCGACGAGAACAGAATCTTGAATTGGTCTTCCGTCCAGCCCGCTGCTGCCGCAATGCGCTTCGGCTCGCTTATAGGAACCACCGATGCAGGGACAAAGGCGCAGAGTTTGCGCTGCGGCACGGAATTCCGCGCCTGTTGAATCGCCAGGCGCTTGAGAATTTCCCGCCAGCGCAAGAAGATTCCGGTCACAGGATTAGCAACGATCATTTCGCCTGGCCCGAGACGCTGCCGCTCAGCGATCCGCGACTCTTCGAGGTCCACCAGGCCGGTCTCCGAGCCAGCGATCAGCAGTCCGTCGTGCGTCAACGTGTAGCGCAGCGGCCGCAGCCCGTTCCGGTCAAGCTTTGCGCCGACGAACTCGCCGTCGGAAAACACCAGCGCCGCGGGGCCATCCCACGGTTCGCCCTGCTGGGAAAGTCCGGTCAGCGCGCTGCGCACATCGCGCGAAAGCAGCGGATCCTTTTCAAACGCGGGCGGCACCATCGACAGCATCGCTTCCTCGGAGGAAAGCCCTTCGAGCACCCGCAGCTCAAATCCGTTGTCGAAGCTTGCCGAGTCGCTGACGTTTTCCTCGAGGATCGAGAACCAAGAACCGACGGTCAGCCGGGCGCGAATCTCGCGCTCCTTGGCGCGCAGCCAGCGCCGGTTTGAAACGATGGTGTTGATCTCGCCGTTGTGTGCCACGTAGCGGAACGGCTGCGCCAGGTGCCAGGAAGGCTGCGTGTTGGTGGAATACCGCTGGTGAAACACGGCAAAAGTCGTCGCGAACGACTCATCGCGCAGGTCCTCATAAAACTGCGGGAATTGCCACGGGGTGAGCAGTCCTTTGTAAACAATAGTCTGCGACGACAGCGAGCAGATGTAGCAGCGTGGCGGCAGGAGCGATTCTGCGCGCTTGCGCAAGAGGGCCAATCGCCACTCGAATCTTGCCGCCTTCCGCGTGGGATGAAATGGCTCCACAAAAAACTGCCAAATCTCCGGCATTGTTTCCAAGGCCTTGCGGCCCAGAGCATCGATATTAATGGGAACCCGCCGCCACCCGACTACCCGCACCCTCTCCGTGTCTGCTGCCGTTTCGAGTGCGGCACGGGCGTCCGCACTGGCTGAAGCGGGAAAAAATGCGAACCCGACTCCGAAGACCTCTGGCAACTCAATCTTCAGTTCTTGGGCGCGCGCGCGAAAGAAGCCCTCCGGAAGCGATGTCAGCAGGCCGGCGCCGTCGCCGCTAGCGCCATCGGCGTCGACGCCGCCACGATGAGTGAGACGCTCCAGCGCCGTCAGCGCAAACTGGATGATTTCGTGGCTGGGCGCGCCACCCAGGCGGGCGATGAAGCCCGTGCCGCAGGCGTCGTGGTCCGGATGGCCCCAATTCGGATGACGCCCCCGGACCGGCCGGGGGAGCGCAATAGGGTGATTAAGTTGGCCTCGACGCTGCGAATCCCGCATATCTTCTTAATAAGCGGCGAGGCCAGTGGTTGTACAACGCAGAATTTTGATTCGCTGAATTGATTTCTTGATAGGGGAAGTCTAAAGGGAGGGGACCGCTGGGTTGTTAGAACTTCGTGACTTCGGAGAAGTGAAAGTCACGAACTTTCATGGCCGGAACGATCATTTCAAACGCCTCTTCCCCGGTCGCGCGCACTGCGGTGCCAAGCATTTCGACGTTTTTCAGCATTTCAATGAGGGATTGGTTGAAACGGAAGTTGCGAACTGCTCCCGTCACCCGCCCCTTCTCGACCAAAAACAGGCCATCCCGGGTCATCCCGGTCATCACTTTTTCGTACGGGTCGACTTCGCGAATATACCAGAGGCGTGTGACGAGTAAACCTCGGTCGGTCGAAGCCACCATCTTCTCGAGGGATGCTTCGCCGCCACCGAACACCAGGTTCATCGGCGCTTCACCAAATTCATTGGGCAACGCAAACCCATGGCCAGTTGGCTTCTTCCCCGCAGCCTTGGCCGCAACGCGCGAATAGACAAGATTTTGGGGAATGCCGCGCTCGACCAACTGCACGCGTTGCCTTGGAATCCCTTCCCCATCAAAAGGCGCGCCCTGCTGAAGCGGATGAAACACGTCGTCTATGATGCTGATATTTTGTCCGAAAAGCGGCTTGCCCATGCGGTCATTCAGGCAAGAACGTTTGTCGGCCAGCGCGGTCGCGGCAAAGTCGTAAAAAAGAAATCCGACCAGATCGAGCACCGCGGCGGGCTCGAGAATCACTGTATAGCGTCCGGGGGCCAGCTCTTTCGCGTGGACCGCGAGATGTGCCTTCTCGCTCGCCCGCTCCGCGAGCTTTTGCGGATCGTAAGCGCGCACGTCCGCGGCATTTGCCTTGGCCCAGCTTGCTGCTGGGTCTTCCTGCATGGTGATGGAAAATTGCGAATGCGTTTCGCGGTAGGCCGCGAACATACCACGCGAGTTGCCGACCGCTGTCTGTCCCTCCCCGCTCGAGAAAATCCCTGCGGCAATCTGGCCTTCTTTCACTGCGAGATCGCACGCGCGCCGAACCGCTCGCGCGCGGTCTTCCGGAGTCAACTTCGCAGTCGCACGGATGAACCGGTCGACGCGCCCATAGCGTTGTTTGCCCGGCATCAGCAGCAGCCGTGGGTTTTTCGGCTGGCTATGCGCCAGCGAGAGTGAAGCTTCCACCGCAGATCGAAGTGAATCTTCATCCAGGCGATTCGTCGTCGCTCGCGCGGTACGGCCATCGATTACGGTTCGGACCGACACGGTCAAAACATCTTCGGAGACGTTTTGGTGGATTCCGTTGTTGGCGAAGCGCGTCAGATCGTCCGCCACTTCGTCCACGTGAACTTCTGTCTCTCCCGCTCCAGCCAACTTTGCCAGACGCAGCGCTGTCTCGATGATGCTTCGCAGCTCACGCTCGGAGCGCAACTCCGCCGTTTCTGAACTCTTCCACGAGTTTCTGCCTTTAGCTCCGGCGACCATCGTCAGACTTTCGCGAACGCCGCGCCGATTCGCACGTTTCGGAACCGCGCCGGGGCCGCGCCGTGCCCCGTTCCCATCGTTTGCATTGGCTGCCCCTTGCCGCAGTTAGGCGTTCCCCAAAGAATCCAATCGTCAAATTTGCAAATCGCGTCGCAAGAATTCCAAAACCCCGTCGTTATCCCGCTGTAGCTAGGATTTTTGAGCATTCGAACTTTTTTTCCGCCCTTGATTTCCCAACCGATTTCCGTGGAAAACTGAAACTGATAGCGCCGGTCATCGATAGACCAAGAACGATTCGTGTCCATCAGAATTCCGTCTTGGGTGTCGGCAAGCAGGTCGTCGTAATCCCACGTGCCCGGGAGCAAGCTGACGTTGGTCATTCGAATGATCGGCAGGCGGTTCCAGCTTTCCGTGCGCATCGTTCCGGAAGAGCGCTCCAGCCCCACCAGATGCGCCGTCTCGCGATTCGAAAGATACCCGCGGAATTTTCCTTCCTTGATGATGTCGGTGCACTGCGCCGGTACGCCTTCGTCGTCGTACGCAAATGTGCCAAGACCTGGGCCGTGGTCCAGCCGGGCGTCGGCGACGACGTTCACGATGGGCGAAGCGTACTTCAGCTTGTTTAACTGATCGATTGTCAAGAAGCTAGTCCCAGCGAAATTCGCTTCTTGTCCAAGCACACGGTCCAGTTCAATCGGATGGCCGATGGATTCGTGAATCTGCAGTCCCAACTGATTTCCGGCCAAAATCAGCGTGCCGTACTTTTCCGGGCATTGTGCCGCGGCGTGCAACGCTGCCGCTTCCTCCGCGATCACAGGCGCATGCTTAAGCAAATCTAGCGACTCGACCAGTTCGTAGCCTTCCAGCGCGTGCTGGCCGCCAAAGCTGTTCGGATACGACCGCTTTTGAATTTCTCCGCCTTGAAACGACGTCGCACCGATACCACAACCGGAAATCACTTTGCGCTGGTGAATGCGCGAACCGATGCTTGAAGCAAACCACGAGTCAATTTTGCGGAACTGCATGCTCGTTTCGGTCAGCGTCACGCCTTTGACTTTGCGCATTTCGCCGTCAGCCGCTAGCAGCAATGCAAGTTGGGTTTCGAGCGGAATCTCAAAGGGATCTTTCCGGAACGGGCTCTGCCAGCTATCGACATGCGCTTTTTCCGGCGCAAGCACCACGTCGCTACGCTTTGCCAGCGCAGATGCTTTCGCTATCGAAACGGCCTTTGCCGCGCACGCGGCCACGCCTTCACGCGTCAACCGATCCGTCGATGCAAATCCCCACGCTCCCCTGGCTAATACGCGAATCCCCAGCCCAATCGATTCGCTCTGTGCCAGCGTCCCCACCTCGCGGTTTTTTGTGGTCAGGTCACGCTGCCGCAAATGCATCACGCGCACGTCGCCGTAGGTCGCCCCGCGCAGTCTAGCCGTCTCAAGTGCGTTTGTGCAAAGGTCCCACATGCAAGCTCATCACTTCCCGAAAAGTGCGCCGTCAAAAAATCTAGGGGCGCAGCATGCTGCGCCCCTAACGATAACACGACCGATGTCTGAATAAGCCGCGCCTTACGTGCCTTCCTGCCACGACGCCAGGTAGCGCTCTTGCTCCGGCGTGAGCTTATCCAGGTGATGGCCCATCAACTCCAGCTTCAGCCGCGCAATTTCCTTGTCCAAGTGTTCCGGCACAACGTACACATGCGGTTTCAGAGTCTTCGCATTCGCGCGCAGATATTCCGCCGATAGCGCTTGGTTGGCAAAACTCATGTCCATCACCGCGGCCGGATGCCCTTCCGCCGTCGCCAGATTCACGAGCCGTCCTTCGCCAATCAAATAAACCTTGCGCCCGTCCTTCAATTGGAATTCATCCACCAACGGCCGCACTTCTTTCTTCCCGGTGGACATTTTCTCCAGCGCCGGAATGTCAATCTCCACGTTGAAGTGGCCGGAATTGCAAACAATTGCTCCACTCTTCATCTTCTCGAAGTGCTCGGCGCGAATCACGCTCTTGTTCCCCGTCACGGTGATATACACGTCGCCTTCTTTCACCGCTTCGGCCATGGGCATCACGCGGAACCCATCCATCACCGCCTCGATGCCCTTCACCGGATCAATTTCCGTGACGATCACGTCCGCGCCCAGGCCCTTCGCGCGCATGGCCACACCGCGCCCGCACCAACCGTAGCCCGCGATTACGACTTTCTGTCCCGCAAGCAAGACGTTGGTCGCGCGAATCACGCCATCAATCGTCGACTGTCCAGTGCCATAGCGGTTGTCGAAAAAATGCTTCGTCATCGCGTCATTCACGGCGATGATGGGATACTTCAGCGTCCCGTCCTTAGCCATGGCGCGCAAACGAATCACGCCGGTGGTGGTTTCTTCGGTTCCGGCAATGACGTTCGGGACCAGGTCGGTGCGCTTCGTCAGAAGCATGGTCACCAGGTCCGCGCCATCGTCCATGGTGAACTGCGGCTTGTGTTCCAGCGCCGCGCTCAAGTGCGTGTAATAGGTCTCGTTGTCTTCGCCCTTGATCGCGTACGTAGGAATATTGAAATCGCGATTCAGCGACGCCGCCACTTCATCTTGGGTCGAGAGCGGATTCGAAGCGCACAACACCGCATCCGCGCCCCCATCGCGCAGCGTAATCATCAGGTTCGCCGTCTCGCTCGTCACGTGCAAACAAGCCGAAACGCGCAAGCCCTTCAGCGGCTGTTCCTTCGCAAAGCGCTTGCGAATCGATTCCAGCACCGGCATTTGCTGCGCCGCCCATTCGATCTTGCGCTTGCCGGCGTCGGCCAGCCCGATATCTTTTACGTCCCCTTTTTTCAGTTCAGCGATTGCCAAGTTCTTGCTCCTCAATTTTGATTTTTTAGCTACACATGGAGGCTGATTCTCATTCTGCCCGCGTGTATGTGGGCGGTGAATGCCTCTTATATCTGTACCTAGCTTCGCGCCGCCACTTCCGCGGCCACCAGTGCTCCCAGCCCGGCGGCCTTGCGCAACGCATCCGCGCGGTCCGTGCGCTCCCAGGTGAAACCTGGGCCGCTGCGTCCGAAGTGCCCATACGTGGCGGTGGCCCTGTAAATCGGCCGCCGCAAATCCAGCGTCTCAATAATGCCCTTCGGCGTCAGCCTGAAGTGCTCGCGGATCAGCGCAGTGATTTTTTCTTCCGGGATCGCAGCCGTCCCAAACGTATCGGCCATTACGGAAACCGGGTCGGCAACGCCAATCGCGTAGGCCAGTTGCACTTCCGCCTTGCGGGCCAGCCCCGCTGCGACAATGTTCTTCGCGATGTACCTTGCCATGTAGCTGGCCGAGCGGTCCACCTTCGACGGGTCCTTCCCCGAAAATGCTCCGCCGCCGTGCCGGCTGTATCCGCCGTACGTATCCACAATGATCTTTCGCCCGGTTACGCCTGCGTCGCCCATGGGGCCGCCAATTACAAAGCGCCCCGTCGGGTTGATGTGATACTTCGTATCCACATCCAGCATTTTCGCGGGAATAATCGGCCGGATGACGTGCTCCACCACGGCCTCTCGCAACTCGCCTTGCGTTACCTTGTCGCTGTGTTGCGTCGAAACCACCACGCAGTCGACGCGCACCGGTCGGCCATCTCGGTACTCAACGGTAACTTGCGATTTTCCATCAGGACGGAGGAACGGAATGGTTTTGGCTTTGCGAACTTCCGCGAGGCGTTGCGTCAAGCGGTGAGCCAGTTGGATGGGCATGGGCATCAATTCCGCGGTTTCATCGCAGGCGAAGCCGAACATCAAGCCCTGATCGCCCGCGCCGCCGGTATCCACGCCCATGGCGATGTCCGGCGATTGCCTCTTCACAGTGCACATCACCGCGCAGGTATCCGAATCGAACCCGTACTTCGCGCGGTCGTAACCTACTCCGCGAACGGTGTCGCGCACGAGCTCATCGTAGTTCACGTGCGCCGTAGTGGTGATTTCTCCCGCCACCACCGCCAATCCCGTTGTCACCAGCGTTTCGCAGGCCACTCGCCCGTGCGGGTCCTGCCTCATCACTTCATCCAGCACCGCGTCCGAAATCTGGTCCGCAATTTTGTCCGGGTGCCCTTCCGTGACCGATTCCGACGTAAACAAGAAGTTCCGTAAGCTATTGCTCAAAACAAACTCTCCTTCTTGGGCTGCGGAGGGAATACCTCCGCACACTTCTCCCCCAATTCTCCATGCTCGCAACCTTTCAAAGCTAACATCCGCCCTTTTCAGAGTCAACGCACTGAATCCAAATGCGTTAGCCGCGGGCTAAACGGTCACTTTCCGCACCCGAATGGAATTTCCCTGCTTATTTTCGAGAAATCCTAAGGCGCCATTTTCCTTGAGGCGGGTGCTTGCAAACATTCCTTCCCGAACCTCACGCCTCGCTGCCAGCGCCAATTCCCGCTGAATACCAACCCGACTATTGTAATGAAGGGACTCCTTCACCCACGGAACTTCCACATCTTGAACCCACGGAACTCTGCTACTCCAGGCTCCCTCGCCATTTCACCATTGCTTCCGTCAACGCATGCGAAGCTTGCCCATAGCTGCCGCTTAACCCAATCGCTGCCTCTGCTTTATCCTTCTGGCCCGATGTGGCCAACTCTACCACCTTGGCTGCTTCTTGATGGAATTGCGCATGCAGTTTTTTCACCGTGACGTAATGTTCTGTTTGCTTCTCCACGGCCGAAAGCTCCGTGCCGTACAGCCATTTTCCGAACTCGCACTGGTTGTCTAATTTGACGGTTTCCGCGCCAACCTCAAATTTTCCACTGCCGATGGCTTGTCGCAGCCGCGCTTTCCAGCTTCCATGGGCTGCCAGCGCTTTCTGAATGACTTCGAGGTTTACCATGCTTCCCCCCTTCCGGTCGGCGCCGATTACTGGCATGAACGAGCCGGCCCTGCCATTCCTGAGCAACTTTTTCGCCCAAACTTATCGGCGCGACGGCAGTCCGCAATCCCGCCTTGTCCCCACCGCGCTGTCGCGCGAACGGCTTCGTAAGTAGTCTCGGATGAACTAGTTCTAATCATCAACAGCCATCGCCCCAGGATTTTGATCTTGCCCACATCCCGAGCCGCAGCTCCTGGAAGACCATCCGCAAACACTCTTGCGCGTTCAATTTCCGAAAATCGCGCTGAAATTCCCATTCTGGGAATTCGCCGCTTCCGGCTTGGAGTTGCCCTCTCTTCCCTCCGCTCAGCGCCGCAGGCGCGAAATACGTTAGCCCAGCGCGTCCGCGCTGGGTACCTATGAATCAACAAGCTCTTCCGCGAAGCCATGGAACGCAAGCCCCGCGCCTAACAGCGGGCTTATCCCCTTTTTCTCGCCACTCGTTTACCCTGCTTGCCCCGAGCTTCGAGGGGAGCAGTTTTCGCGAGGGACCACTCGCTACTTCCTCCTTACCCCGTCCCCGCCCCGCGCGGCCACCCCACCTTCGCCTAACATGCCTTACACCCACCCCACGGATCAGTAGACGGGGGGAAACGTCCGGTCTCTCCCCCGGTACCACCGCTTGATTGATGTCAACCTAAGTGATATTATAAACTGTAAATAGCGCTACCTTCGCTCCAGATAGCTCCTCTCGGAGGCGGCCATGTTATCTCGGTTTCTCCCCTTCCTTGCTCTCTTCCTAGTTCCCTCCCTGCTCCACGGACAGACCAGTCAAAAACAACCCGCACAACTTGGTCCCGGAGACATATACAAGATGTCCTCCCCGGCAGTCGTCCTAATCGAAACCTACGGCGACGACGGCAAGGTGTCGGGCTCGGGCAGTGGTTTCCTTGTGAGCGCTGAGGGACGAATTTTGACCAATCTCCATGTAATTTCCCATTCAAAGCGGGCAACTGTCAGACTGGCGAACGAGGACGCATACGACACAGTTGAGGTTATCGATATAGATAAGCGCAAGGATATCGCCCTGATAAAAATAAAGGCGGTGAATCAGCCATTCGTCAAGCTGGGCCATTCAAATTCCGCACAAGTAGGAGACAAGCTTTACACACTGGGAAACCCACTGGGTGTGTTCCAGAATACGCTCTCCGACGGCATTCTTAGCGCGGTTCGCCAAATGGACGGCTATAAACTTTTCCAAATGTCTGCCCCAATAAGTCACGGCAGTTCGGGGAGCCCGGTTTTCAATTCTTCGGGTGAAGTCATTGCTATCGTCGAGGCAACTTTGTCAGAAGGTCAAAACCTGAATTTTGCGATTCCGATTGATTACGCAGCCGGGATGCTTAGTTCAACGCAAACGCGTCCGCTCGAATCTGTGTACGAACCGGAAGAGCCAACGAAAGCAGCGGAAGCAAAGTCCTCCTCCTCAGAAACAAAGAACGCTCCTGACCTTAAACCTGCACCAGCGCCCAATCCCTCCGAAGCAATCAAGGCGGACCCGCTCACGTATATCTCCAGTAAGATAGGGATTTGGACGAAGGAAGACGCGGAACTCGAACTGGGCGCCCCGATAGACCGACGCGACGGAATCTTTAATTACGCGGTGACAGGCGACATCTATAAGTACACCATCTCATACTCTGGCATGGGAACAATTGAGCTAAACATATACCGCAGCACGAAAAAGCTTGGCGCTGCATACTTTTACTATCGGACCGTGGTCTCCTGGGAGCAGGTGAAGAGAACACTCGGAAAGAATTACAAGAAGCAGAAGCTGCCAAACGGGCGACCGGGTTATCTGTATCAATTCGGCCCGCGACAGGTTTTTGTAATTGTCGATTCTGCGAACAATATATACAACGTCGGCGTGTGGTGAGTCCAACCGGCGAAGAACATGGACCTAGCGAGCAGCTTCCCCCGGCCACCGCCCAACACAATTACGCAACACGTGAATCAACTTCAAAACCCGCACTAGCGGAAACGGCGGACGGGGCACCTACACCCCATACGCGGGTCGCCGACACACGCGACGACATCATGAGGCACCTTTACTCCTAGCAGGTTATCAGTCTGAGGTTCGCGGCCAAGCATGAAAGCGCAGATTGGCAAGCTGAACGCTACCCCTTCTAAGAGGCTATTTCTCTCCATCATCGCCGACTATGACCTAAACAGGTCAATTTGTGAACTTGTGGACAATGGACTCGATGTGTGGGTGAGGGGTGGAAGAGCAAAGACGATCACGATCAACATTACCCTCAACAAGGAGCAACAGACAATTACGGTCGAAGACAATGCCGGAGGATTGCCCGAGTCCGAGCTGAGGTACGTCGTGGGCCCCGGCCAGACAGGAACAATTCCGACAGACGAGACCATTGGAATATTCGGTGTCGGCACCAAACGAGCCGTCGTGGCTCTAGCACAAGACATAACCATTAAGACCCGACACGAAAGACAAAAAACCTGTCAGGTCGAATTCGACGACGCTTGGCTCCAAGATCCCGATTGGGACCTGCCAGTTTACGAGGTCGACGCAATCGCAGAAGGCACAACAGTCGTAGAACTGCAAAAGCTCCGAGTCCAAATCTCAGATGAAATCATTACCCAACTTAGAGATCATCTTGGCACAACCTATGCGAGATTTCTTGGAAACAAAAAAGTCGTCCTCAAGGTCAACGAGGAGACAATTTGCGCGCAGTTCTTTGAGAACTGGGCCTACCCTCCCAAGTATTCACCCCGAAAATACACAGGGACACTTAAGACAGAGGACAATCGAGACGTCAGGATCGAAGCCATCGCGGGCTTAACCAGAGAATCGAGCCCCGCCGCGGGGGAGTATGGAGTCTATTTTTATTGCAACGAAAGGCTAGTTGCCCGCGCTTTGAAGACCTTCGACGTGGGATTCACAAGAGGGCTTGCAGGACTTCCCCACCCAAAGGTTTCACTCACCAGAGTTTTGATTTTCCTAAATGGTGATGCGAGGTCGATGCCCTGGAATAGCAGCAAATCCGATATCAGCACGAAGCATGCAGTCTTTCTTGCTCTTCATGACTGGCTGGTGCAGGTCGTAAAGGACTATGCCTCACTCTCACGTATCTGGATGGGAGACTGGCACGACAAGGTTTTCAAATACACCACAGGCACCATCCAAGAAGTCCCGATCACCGATTTCCCAACCGTGAAGAAATCATTTCTCCCACCCCTCCCCAGCTCTCGCCCCAGGTATGGCGAGATAATCGCACAGAAGAACAGAGCGATCGCAAAGAGAAAGCCTTGGACGAGGGGCCTCTATGAGGGCGTGATTGCGGCGGACCTCATCGCGAAACAGCACCTCGAACAAAAGAACCGGATCGCGTTAATCGTACTCGACAGCACTCTTGAAATCGCCTTCAAGGAGTACCTGGTGAATGAGTCGGGCAAAACCTATAGTGACGCACAACTTTTGACAGTTTTTAGCAGCCGCCACAACGTCCACAGTCAAATTAAACTGTATGTCAGATTCAAGAAAGACATTTGGAGCAAGATTGAATACTACTACCGTTTGAGGTGCAAACTTGTTCACGAACGCGTTACCGTCGGAATCGACGACTCGCAAATTGCCGACTTTAGGGAAGTTGTCGAGAGCGTCCTAAAAAAGCTCCACAAGTTAAAATTCGATGAAGACTAAGGCGGCGGTGGAGCACCCTTTTTCGGCGGGTCGCGAAGACGTAAGGGCCCGAGACGAATTTGGGTCGACGGGTGGCCCGGACACCAGCAATTAGGCATGCTTGGGGCGCCCCATCACGCCGGGTCCGCGTGTGGGGGCCTTTTCTTCCACAGTCACGAATCACCGTGCCCTGTGAGCTCTACCCCTTTCTTTTCTTTCTCTTACGCGCCCGTTCGAACCGCTGTGCCCATTTCACAAATACTAGTACTCCACAAATAGTTGACACAACAGATATTTTGCGCTACCATGAGTCGTGAATTCTCGACTCCACCATACTCAGACCCGCCCTTGCACCTCTTCCCATTTCACTTTTCTATTTTCTGTTTTTTCCGCTCCCCGGTCCTGGTACCACACACCACTTCCTTTATTTTCAATCACTTCCAACAGCCCCAATTCGCAACTCTTTTGTTTTCATCTTCTTACAACAATGGGTGGGGGTGGGGGGTGCC
>Ga0335077_10002968_pt1 | contig 20351 bp, 15 predicted proteins | sample Lox_Sample_31_FD_207151 | JGI IMG/M metagenome (GOLD analysis project Ga0335077, IMG submission 207151) | Soil microbial communities from Loxahatchee National Wildlife Refuge, Florida, United States - Lox_Sample_3.1 | ecosystem: Environmental > Terrestrial > Soil > Wetlands | place: USA...
CCCCCGCACCGCCTGGCGGGCCAACGCCACGTTCCGCTCGCAGTCCGCGCGGGCGTAGACGTCGTGGCAGCTCCCCACATAGCGCTCCAGGAAGGCGCCGAGGTTCTCGAGCCGCTCGGCACGCTGACTCACGGCCTCGAACCGGTCGTCGGCGCGGACCTTCGACGCGGAGAGGGAGAGAAGGAAGAGGAGGGCGGCGGCCGCCGGGGTCTCGCGCAAGGGGGTTTTCTCCAGGGTTTCCTCCATCCTCGGGGGCCTCGCCGGTGGGAGGGAAGATCCCGGGGCGTTGACAGGTGGTTCCGGGTCGGATCTTTGACGACACTCTCGGCGTGCCCTAGCGTGCCGATAGGAAGGGCCGAGGCCTTCATGCTCAAGTTCCCGTGGACGCGAACCGGAGAGGAGGCGCCGGGCCGACGTCGGCCCGAGCGGCGGGCCGAGCCCCGGCTCGACAAGGTCTTCCCGGTCTGGCTGGAGGGCGAGCACGGCTGCGGGAGAGGGGTGGCGCGTAACATCTCCGAGGGCGGCATGTTCGTGGAGACGTCGACGCCGCACCCGCTCGCCTCCCAGGTGAAGATCACCTTTCCGTCGCAGGCCGGGGATATGACAGCGGTCGCCGAAGTCCGGTACGTGTGCCACCTCGTGGGGCGAGTTTCCCGGGAGGCGGAGACGCACGGCTCGGTGCACGGGATGGGGGTCCGATTCCTCTACTTCGAGACCCAGTCGAGGCCTCCGCGCACGCTCCACTGAAGATGCCGCGCCCGCTTGCCGCGGTGGCGGTCGCGTGTTAGCCGAGGTGCGATGCTCGCCATCGAGACCCGCGGCCTCTCCCGCCTCTTCGACGGAAAGCCAGCGGTTTCCGGCCTCGACCTGAAGGTGGTCCAGGGCGCGTTCTACGGCTTCCTCGGCCCGAACGGAGCCGGGAAGAGCACGACCATCAAGATGCTCACCGGCCTCTTGCGGCCGAGCGGGGGGGAGGCCCGGGTGCTGGGGGTCGACCTGGCCCGCGACGCGGCCGCCGTGAAGTCGAGGATCGGAGTGGTCCCGGACGGCCTGGCGCTCTTCGAGCGCCTCTCCGGACCGGAGATGCTGCGCATCCACGGACAGCTCTACGGACTCGACCGGACCACCTCGGCCCGCCGCGCCAGCGAGCTCCTCGAGGCGCTGGAGCTCGCCGGCGAGGGGGCGAAGCTCGTGCAGGACTACAGCCACGGGATGAAGAAGAAGCTGGCGCTCGGCTGCGCCCTCATCCACGGCCCGGAGCTTCTCTTCCTCGACGAGCCCTTCGAGGGGATCGACGCGGTGGCGGTCTCGGGCATCCGGCGCATGCTCCAGGAGCTCGTGGCGCGGCGAGCGCTCACCGTCTTCCTGACGAGCCACGTGCTCGAGGTGGTGGAGCGGCTCGTCACCCACGTCGGCATCATCCACCGGGGGAGACTCGCCGCGCAGGGGACGCTCGAGGAGGTCCGGGCCTCGGGGTCGCTCGAGGAGACTTTCATCCGCATGGTGGGGGAGGAGCGGTCCGAGGCTCCGGGACTCTCTTGGCTCGGACCTCTGCGGAGTGGAGCGGACCGGTGAGGGCGAAGCTCCTCGCGGTGGCGGAGCTCAGGACTCGACTCCTCTGGCGCCGTTTCCTGGCGCGAGGCGGGATCGGGGAAGGCGTTGCCCGGGCCACCCTGCTGCTCCTCGCCGTGCCCGCCGGGCTCGCCTTCGCGATCGTGCTCGGCGTCGGGACCTTCCAGGCGGTGCGGATGCCGGGCGGACTCCGCTCCGACGTCACCGCCACCGCCGTCTTCCTCGGCATCTGGCAGTCCTGGACCGCGGTGAGCCTCTCGCTCTCCGACCGGGAGGGGGTGGACCTCCGCCGCTTCCTCCTCTACCCCATCCCGCCAGGCCGGGTGTACGCGCTCGGCCTCGCCTCCGGGTTCGCGGGGGACCCGGTGAGCCTGTTCTGGCTGCTCCTGCTCGCCGGCGTCTTCGGCGGGGCGGCCTTCGCGCGGCCGGGGCCCTGGCTCCTCCTCCTCGCCCTCCTCCTCGTCCTTTTCGCGGTTGCCACCGCCCTCTACGTGGCCCTCCTCGAGGAGGTGCTCTCGCTCGCGCTCGGGAACCGGCGGATCCGGGAGTGGGCCTTCGTGCTCTCCGTCGCCCTCTCGGTGGGTCTCATCGGCCTCCTCATCGCCTCCTCCGACCGGCCCCTCCGCGCCTTCGCGCGGGCGCTCCCCACGCTCCGGGTCGCCCAGTGGGTCGCCTGGCCGGGGGCGTTCGCGGCCTCCGCGGCCCGGCACCTCTACGCGGGGAGGCTCGAGCCGAGCCTGCCGTGGCTCGCCGCGCTCGCCGGTGGTGCCGGGGTGGCCGGCCGCCTCTCGTTCGCCGTGGCGCTCTGGCAGGCGCGAAGCGGGGGAGAGGGGGCCGCCCGGGCGCGCGGAGCGGGGGACGCCCATCTGCCCCTGCCGATCGGGGGTGCGCGCGGCGCGCTCGTGGAGAAGGAGGTGAAGTGCCTGCTCCGCCACCCGCTCGCCCGGATCTCGGCCGTGCTCGTCCCGGCCGTGGCCGCCGTCGTCGGCTACGCCGTGGAGCCCCGCATCCCCGAGGACGCCGGCGAGGTGGTGCGGGCCCTCCCGCTCTTCGCGCTCGCCGTCTACACCCACCTCGCGCTCCAGCCCTTCTGGCTGAACGCCTTCGGGTGGGAGCGCGGGGGCGCGAGGCTCACCTTCCTCGCACCGCTCGGAGCCGCCGACGTCCTTTGGGCGAAGAACGCCGTCCTCGGCCTCTACTCGGTCGTCCTCTTCGCCACCTCGGTGCTCCTTCTAATCGTGTCCGGGCGCCCGGCGGCGGCCTGGTCGCTCCCCGCGGCTGCGGCGCTCCACCTCGGGACGGCTCCGTACCTCTACGGCGTCGGCAACCTGGTCTCCATCGTGAACCCCAAGGCGGCCTCGTTCGCAGTGCGTCGGAACGCGAGCGTGCCTGCGCTCTCGGGCCTGGCGGGGCTCGGGGTCCTCTCCTCGGTGAGCGCCCTCTTCTCCCTCCCGGTCCTCCTCGCGCTGCGGACCGAGTCTCCCTGGGTCCTCGTCGCGGGGTGGGTAGCCCTGGGAGTCCTGGGCGCCCTCCTGTACTCGAGGACGCTCCCGCTCGCGGCGGGGCTGCTCGGGAGGCGGCGGGACGAGCTGCTGCCGGTGGTGTGCGGCGACGACGCCTGATGGAGGGCGGGCAGGCCGCTACTGCGAGAAGCCCTCGAGGAGGTAGTGCGCCTCGATTCGCTTCAGGGCGAGCACCATGGCCGCCGTTCGCATGTCCGTCTCCTGGCCGATGGCGAAGGGCCGGGAGTCGTGAGAGGCCGCGTGCTGGGGGGCATCCTGGGCGACGTCGCGGATGATGGAGTAGTTCGCCTTGATGCAGCGCTCGAGCCTCTGGTTCACCTCTTCCTCGGTCCAGTGCTCCATGCGGAGGTTCTGCAGCCACTCGTAGTAGGAGACGGTGACCCCTCCGGCGTTGCAGATGATGTCGGGGATGATGTCGATCTTGCGGGCCCGGAGCACCTCGTCCCCGTCCGGAGTGGTGGGGCCGTTCGCGGCCTCGGCGACCACCTTCACCTTCATGCGGTCCGCGACCTCCGCCGTGATCTCCCCTCCGAGGGCGGCCGGGACGGCGATGTCGGCGTCCAGGAACCAGAAGTCACTGGCGGATAGGGAGGGCGCTCCCGGGAAGCCGTCCACGGAACGGCGGAGGTTCTCGCGGTTCGAGTAGCAGTGGTCGAGGAGCGCCGGGATGTCGAGGCCCTTCTCGTCGTACACGGTCCCGTAGGCGTCCTGCACGGCGACGATGCGCGCTCCCAGGTGGTGGAGGATCTCCGCGGTGGCGGAGCCCACGTTGCCGAACCCCTGGACGAGCACCCGGGACCCCTCGAGGCTCTTTCCTCGCCACCGAGCCCACTCCTGGATGCAGTAGACGGTGCCGAGGCCAGTGGCCTTCTTCCGCCCCTCGGAACCGCCGATGCGCACGTCCTTCCCGGTCACCACGCCCCTCATGGCGTGCGGCATGCGCTCGCCATCCATGTACTGACGCATCATGAGCGCCATGATCTCGGGGTTCGTGTTCACGTCCGGGGCCGGAATGTCGAGGTAGGGCCCGATGAGGTTCTTGAGCTTGTAGATGAACCGCAAGGAGACGCGCTCGATCTCCTCCCTCGAGTAGGCATGGGGGTCGATGCGGACGCCTCCCTTGGCACCGCCGAAGGGGACGTCGACGATGGCCGTCTTCCAGGTCATGTCGGCGGCGAGGGCCTTGAAGAGGTCGAGCGACACGTCCTTGTGGAAGCGGACGCCGCCCTTGTAAGGGCCCCGCACCTGGTTGTACTGGATGCGGTAGGCCTTGAACTTCTTCGGGCCTCCCTTCTCGATGCGGAACAGGCCGCGCTTGGGAATGCGGAGCACCCCCTCCCGAAGGGTGACGTCCGCCTTGAGGAGCGCCCTCCGGTGCAAGACGAACTGCCCGTTCGCGAGCGGCTCGAGCGCTTCGCCGGCCTTCACCGAGGACGCGGGGAGCTCTCGGAACTGGGCCTCCTCCGCGGGGGACAGGGGCACGAGTCGGTCCCGGGTCTCGACGGTGATGTGGAAGATGTGCTCGAAGTCCGGCTCCTCGAGTTCGAGCCGGACGCGAGGGTGGAGATGGATGAGCTCGGCGGCCCGGTAGAACGCCTCCATCGACTCGTCGAAGACGGTCTTGCGCTCCTTGCGGGCTTTCATCGCGGCCTCACCGGGAAGAGCCTGTGAAGAGTTTGTAGGGAGGGAACTTAAGCCCGGAAGAGGTCGGGTTCAATGGGCTATCCGACGCGAAACGGTAGTGATTCCGCTTGATTTAGTGGGTTTCCGGTTCCCGCGAAGCCGGGGGTGCGCCCGACTTGAAGCCGAACTCCTCCGCGCTGCGGGGAGGGGGCCGGGGCGCGAGCGAGCCCTTGTCTAGCTACGACGGGCGCGCTTCAGGTTCCTGAGGAAGAAGCCGCCCGCCGCAGCCACGGCGGCGGCCATGGCCGCGTAGGGAGCGGCCTTAAGCCAGAGGGGGCGGCGATTCTCGCGGGCGAGTTGGGCGAGGTAGGTCGCGAGCGCCCGGCGGTCCTCGTCGCTCCGCGTGAACGGCTGATCCATCCGCGGCTGGATCTGGGAGAGGCGCCCGATGTTCAGGTAGGCGCGCTCCGGATCGCCCCAGGCCTCCGGGTCGAGGCGCGGCTTCAGCGGGTTCTTTCCGTCCTTCCCATGGCAGGAGAGGCAGAAACTCTTCATCACCGTCTCGCCGCGCTCGAGGCGAGCGGCGTCGTCGGCGGCGATCCCCGAGGACGCCGAGGCGAGAAAGGCCATCCCTGCGAGAAGAAGAGCAAATCGCACTGGCACCTCCCGAGGTGCCCGTCCTTCCTACCGCCCTTGTCCTCCTGGGCAAAGCGAAAAGCCTAAGCGCCCAGCCGTCCTAGCTGTAGGCGCCCGCGCTCGGCTCGGCGATCTGGACGAGTTGCTTCCCCTCGTTCGCTCCCTCGAAGAGGCGGGCCAGGGCCGCGGGCGCGTTCTCGAGGCCGCGCTGGACGTCCACCTGGTTCTTCAGGCGGCCTTCGGTCACCCACCCGGCGAGCGCGCGCACCGCCTCCTCGGCCCGGGGGAAGTAGTCGAGGACCAAGAAGCCCTCCATCCGGCCCCTGCGGAGGAGGAGGCGCAGGTAGTTCTTGGGCCCCGGGGGCTCCGGGTCCTGGCTCGTGTACCGGGAGATGGCGCCGCAGAGGACGACGCGCCCCCCCATGGCGAGGTTGTCGAGGGCGGCGTCGAGGATCGCGCCCCCGACGTTGTCGAAGTAGACGTCGACTCCCCTCGGGCAGGTCTCCTTCAGGCGGCGGGCGACGTCCTCCGACCGGTAGTCGATGGCGGAGTCGAAGCCGAGCGCGTCCACGAGGTACCGGCACTTCCGGCTTCCGCCGGCGATCCCCACGGCGCGGCAGCCCTTGATCTTGGCGATCTGGCCCACCACCGAACCAGTCGCCCCGGCGGCGGCGGAGACCACCACCGTCTCGCCGGCCTTCGGCCTGCCGACCTCGAGGAGGCCGAAGTAGGCCGTCTGGCCGGTGAGGCCGAGGACGCTCATGGCCGTCTCGATCGAGACCCCGGGCGGGACGCGGGTCGGTGCGGTGGCCGTCCCCGGCCGCGCCAAGGCGAACTCCTGCCACCCGAAGAGCCCCTGGACGAGCTGGCCCGGCTGGAAGCCGGCATCCCGGGACACGACCACCTCTCCGACCGCGAAGGAGCGCATCACCTCCCCGATGTGGACGGCCGGCATGTATCCGTCGGCGGACATCCAGCCCCGCTGGGTGGGGTCACAGGAGAGGTAGAGAACCCGCACGAGCACGTCGCCCTCGCCCGGCACGGGCTCCGGGGCCTCCACCCAGCGGAAGTCCTGGCGGTTTACCGGGCCGTGCGGGCGTCTCGCGAGGACCCACTGGTGGTTCATGGGAGCGGGCATGGCGCCTCCTTCGAACCCCCGGGATCGCGGCCCGGCGAGGGGCCGTCGACGTGGCGAAGGCGCCACCTCTCGCCCGCGGGGGGGCGGCACAGCGCGGCTCCGCCGGGAAGGAGCGAAGCCGCTTCAGATGGGGGCCTCGCGACGCGGGCGCCGGGTTGGCGCTCACGCCGAGCCGGCCGTCACAAGAGCTTCACGTTCAGCTCTACGGCGATGGCGACCGTGAGGTCGATGTCGATTGGACACAGGTCGATGCTGGCGGTTGTGGCCGGCGAGACGACGATCGTAAAGGGGTCGCCCGAATTGATGGCGCCGGTGATGAAGCCGCTGGCGTCGGGGCTCGAGCCTTGGGGGACGAGGTAGGTGTCCAACGGGCTGTAGGTGTTAGAGCCCAGAAGGGCAATCGGAGTGGACGGATTGAGCAGGTACGTCGCCTGCACATTCGTCGTGGTGTCGGTCACGATGACAGTGGCAGCCGTGAGGGTGGTTGCAGAATCCGTGTATGAATTGCTCGCACTCTGAACTCCGGAGATGGTCACGCTATTGATGGTGACGCTGTTGATCTTGCTCTTGTTGCTGTTGTACGTGGAGTTCTGGGTCACGTCGATGGTGACAGCGGTCGGCGTCGTGAAAAAGCTCTGGCACGGACAGGTAGCGCTACAGGTATTCCAGTCCGATGGACTAGTACAAGCGGTGACGCCGCTCCCGGCAACCAGGCATTGGTTCTCCACGGTAAACGGCTCGCTGGTGAGAGTCAGGTTGACATTGTGATTGCAGCCTGTCGTTCCGCCGATTGCCAATAGGAGCGACGCGAATTCCAAAAAGCGCCTCATGCCTTTATCTCCAGTCTTTTAGCCGCTCGGAGGTAGCTCCTCGAAAGTACCGCTGCCTAAGGTGGGTGCACTTAACGGTCAAGAGATGCGGAACGCGAGCCCTCTTGGGTCTCCCGGGCGGCAGCGACGCCGCCGGTGACGCCAACATCAACCCGGGATTACTCGTTCCTCGTTCGGCAGTTAGATGGGGCTCGTGCAGGGGAGGTGGTCGGGGGACTGGTCGGGGGGACTGGGTGTCCCGCGTTCACGGCAGTCGCGCCGGACCGGCGCGCGGAGGGTGTGGGAGCCAACAGCCGATATCGGTCGCCTGCGCATACAGCGCCGCCCCCACCGATCGGCGAGCCCTCCCCGGGCCCCGAGGCCGGCCCCGGACCTGAGACGCGCCGGTTCCGGGCGTCCGCTTCTTTGACAACCGCCCGTCACTCCAAAGAAGCTATCGATCGGAAAGGCGCCGAACGGAGGCGGCGATCGGAATGAAACCGCGGCTCACAAGGTCCTTCTTCGCCGTCGCCATCCTCGTCGCCTGCGCGGGCACTCCGCTCGTGGGGAGCGCACAGGGGCTCGGCTCTCGGTCGAGGAGCATCCGATCCTGGCCCGCCCAGCCGAAGAAGGGGCCGGAGGCGGCGATGGCCCGCCCCGACAGGCCGCCTCCGCGCCCGGCGCCGGTCCCGCCGCGGGATCGGTTTCGCGCGCCGTTCAGCGACCCGAAGAGGGCGCCCGCCGGAGGGCGGTAGGCCGCCACTTTGCCGGATGCGTTCCGGCCCGGCGTGGTAGGCATGGCGCGTCGCAGCGAGGAGCCCGCACCTCTGGAACGCCCAGGCGCAAGCGACATCCGATGGAGGAGCGAGGCGGGCCCGTCCGCCGGCGGAGTTGTCGCGCGGCTCCTCGAGGTCGGGGCCCTCTGCCTCCTCCTGGGCTGCGGCGGATCCGGGGGCGGAGCCGCGGCGGCGAGCGGCGCGCCCTCGGGGAACCCCTCCCAGATCGCTGCGGCCGGCTATGGGATCTGCGCCCTTCTCGGAGGTGAAGTCCTGTGCTGGGGGAATGGCTCGGCCCTGGCTGCGGTGGCCGGCCTCGGGAGCGATATCGCCTCCATCGCGGTCGGGTACGAGCAGGCCTGCGCGCTAGCCGGCGGGGGCGTCCTGTGCTGGGGGTGGGACGACTATGGGCAGCTCGGGAATGGGTCGACGGCCGAGGCGTACAGCGCGGCGGCCGTGCCGGTCTCGGGGCTCGCGAGCGGAGTCGGCGCCATCGCCTCCGGGGGGGACCACAGCTGCGCGATCGTTTCCGGGGCGGTGCAGTGCTGGGGCTACAACGGCTACGGTCAGCTCGGGAACGGCTCCACGGACTCGAGCCCCGTCCCGGTGGCCGTCCAAGGACTCCCGAGCGGGGTCACGGCCATCGCCGCCGGCAAGGAGCACACCTGCGCCATCGCGAGCGGCGCCGCCCTGTGCTGGGGCGACAACGCGAACGGCGAGCTCGGAAGCCCGCCGGCCGGGACAAGCGCCGTGCCCGTCGCGGTCCAGGGCCTCTCGGGAGCGGTGACGGCGCTCGCCGCCGGCGGACTCCACACCTGCGTCCTCGCCGGCGGCAGCGTCCAGTGCTTCGGGGACAACGCCTTCGGAGAACTCGGGAACGGCGATGCGGCGTCGAGCTTCTTCCCGGTGCAGGTGAGGGGCCTCGCCGGAACGGTGACCTCCATCGCCGCCGGCGGCTACCACACCTGCGCGCTCGTGGAGGGCGGCGTAGAGTGCTGGGGGCGGAACGACCACGGCGAGCTCGGCGACGGGACGACAAGCGACAGCTCCGTTCCGGTGCCGGTCTCGGGTCTCGGAGGCGGGGTCACGGCGATCGCCGCGGGAGACTTCCACACCTGCGCGCTCACCGCCGGGGGCGCCCTGTGCTGGGGCGACGGTGCCTTGGGGGAGCTCGGGGGCGGCTCCGCCGCGGGGAGCTCCGTGCCCGTCCCGGTGTCGCATCTCTCCGCACCGTGAGGAGAGGGCAGGGCGGCGCTTCTGGGAGAGGTTTACTTCACCGCGTCCATAGGGCTCGGCCGGATGTCCGCCCACACGTACTCGGGGGTGGACCAGTCGCAGTCCGCGCAGATGAGGAGAAAGGCGTTCGCGGTCGGCACCTGGCCACTGCCCCAGAGCTCCTTCGACCGCATCGCTAGCACTTGTAGTGAGAGGGGAGGTCTTGATCGGCCACCGCCGATTATTCGATCCGGATCACGGGGATGCCAAGTCTCTGGCGCCTAGGGACGGCCCCCATCGAGCCGATTCCAGGTCAGTCCCCGTTCTCGGAGAGGACCCGCTGCACCTGTCGCTCGCAGCTCCCGCACTCCGCCGCCTCTACCGAGAACCCGACCTAGGGTCCGCGCACCGGATCGGCGGAAGGCGCAGGCGTAGCCGCGCCCCGTGCTGCACCGGGAGCCGAAGCGTGGACCGTGCGAGTCGGCGACTCCCGGCGTTTCGAGAGAGAACGGCTCTCCGCCGGGCCTTTTCGCGCCGACTTCGCCGGTCGGCCTCCCGGGCAAGGGCGAGGGACGGCGACGGCGCCGGGCGAGCGGCGAGCGCGGTTGGACCGCGCCCCATCGGGGATTCCCCAGTGGGTCCCTGCGGATGGTCTCGGGCGATGCGGGGCCAACCGGATTCGCCCGAGAGGCATCCTGAGCCGTTTGCGTAAGCATCCGTTTCGGGCGCAGTCTTATTGCAGGATTGCCGACGGGAGTCGCATCACTGTGAGCTAATCACTTGCCTCTGGGGGTGGAATGACAACCACCCGCGACGAATCCTGGAACTCCCCCCCGGAGAGGGGTCCGGCGACGCGTACCAGGGTGGAGTGGTGGGCCCCCATCGCCTACGGGGTGGTGGCGATCGCCTGGATCGCCGTGAGCGACAGCCTCGTCGGCTCGTGGGCCCGCTCCGTCGGCCAGCAGACCGGCTGGTCCATCCTGAAGGGGATCGGCTTCGTCGTGGTCTCGAGCGTCGCCCTGCACTTCGCCCTGCGGTGGGCCCTCGGCCGGGAGCGCCGCGCCCACCGCCGCCTCGAGGCGAGCGAAGCGGCCCTGCGGGACAGCGAGGAGCGCTATCGGAGTCTCTTCGAGTCGAGCGCGGACGCCATCGTCGCCATCGATGTGGACGGTCGGTTCACGGACGCGAACCCCGCCGCCCTGCGGATGCTCGGATACACGCGGGAGGAGCTGCTCGATCTCAGCTACCGCCAGATCACTCCGGACCGGTGGCGGGACATGAACGACCGGATCGTTCGCGGCCAAGTGCCGGCCCGCGGCTACTCGGACGAGTACGAGAAGGAGTACATCCGGAAGGACGGTTTCACGGTGCCGGTGAGCGTGCGGACCTTCGCCCGCAGGGACTCCGCGGGAATGTACGGCGGAGCGTGGGCCATTGTCCGCGACATCACCGAGCGCCGGCGCGCCGAGGAGGCGCTGAACCGCAGCGTGGCCCGATTCCGCGCCCTCATCGAGAAGTCGACGGACATCATCCTCGTCCTCGACGCCGAGGGGCGCTACCTGTTTTGGAGCCCAAGCGCCACCGAGGTGCTCGGCTGGGCAGCGTCGGACCGGCTCGGGAAGGTCGCCTTCGAGTTCGTCCACCCGGACGACCGTCCGCGCGTGGTGGAGTTCTTCCGGAGCCAGCTCGAGGCGACGTCCCCGGCCGCCCGCGGGCCCATTCGATACCGCTGCCGGCACATGGACGGGACGTGGAGGCAGATCGAGAGCCACATCCGCAATTGCCTGGCCGACGTGGCGGTAGGTGGAGTGGTGGTGAACGGCCGGGACGTGACCGCCCAGCGCCTCCTGGAGGAGCAGTTCCAGCAGTCGCAGAAGCTGGAGAGCGTCGGACGGCTCGCCGGCGGCGTGGCCCACGACTTCAACAACCTCCTCACCGTCATCCTGAGCTGCGCCGAGTCCCTGCAGCAGAGCGTGCGCGCCGGGTCCAAAGTGGACCTGCAGGAGATCGACGACGTGCAAGAGGCTGGGGAGCGCGCCCGGGACCTCACCCGGCAGCTCCTCGCCTTCGCACGGAAGCAGACGATCGCCCCGGTACCACTCGACCTCAATGCTCTCGTCCTGAACATGGAAAAGCTCCTCCGCCGGGTCCTCGGCGAGGACGTGGAACTCGCCACCGTCCTCGCTTCGGACCCCTCCACGGTGCGCTGCGACCCCGGCCAGATGGAGCAGGTGGTCTTGAACCTCGCCGTGAACGCGCGGGACGCCATGCCGAGCGGCGGCCGGCTTACCATCGAGACGGGCCAGGTGGAGGTGGACGAGCGCCTCACCGTCCCACACCCGTGGATGCAGGGCGGGACCCACGCCCGGCTCACGCTTCGCGACACCGGGCAGGGAATGGCGCCGGAGGTGCTCGCGCACCTGTTCGAGCCCTTCTTCACGACCAAGCCGGAGGGGAAAGGGACCGGGCTCGGGCTCGCGACCGTGTACGGGATCGTGAAACAGATCGGGGGGTGCATCGTGGTGGACAGCAGCCCCGGCCAGGGCTCGGTCTTCGATATCTTCCTCCCGGTCGTCCGTTTCGACGCCCCCGAAGTCAAGGTGCCGGCACCCCGGGCGGTCTCGGAGGCGGGCGGCGAGGCCATCCTGGTCGTGGAGGACGATCCGCAAGTGCGTCAGGTGACGGTCCGCTCACTCGAGGCCGCGGGCTACCGGGTGCTCGTGGCCAGCCAGGGAGAGGAGGCCCTGGCGCTCGCAGCGGCCGAGACAGGTTCCCTCGACCTCCTCATCACCGACGTGATCATGCCGGGAAGCGACGGGCCGGCCGTCGCGGAAGGCCTCCGGCACAGGCTTCCGGACCTGCGCGTCCTCTACGTGTCCGGGTACCCGCAGGACCTCATCGCGCAGCGTGGAGTGGTCGCCCCGGGCGTCGAGTTCCTGCAGAAGCCGTTCACCCCGTCGTCCCTCCTCGAGCGAGTGCGCGAGGTCCTCGACGCCGCCTAGGGCCGCGGGAAGGGAGGGCTCGGCGGGAAGGGGTTCGTCAGGAGCGGAACGGCGTCGGACGCAGGGCGCCCAGCGGCCCGCGGTGGTCCCGCTCGAAGCAGGGCTCGCACAGACCGTGCGACACGGCGCCCCGGGCGCCTTCGGGGAGGGTCGCCAGGAGGTCCCACCTCCCCGGCTCCTCGTTGTTCTTGAAGGCCCCGCAGATGCAGCAGCGGCGAAAGAGGCCGTTCCGGTCGCGATAGGGGCTTCGCGAAAAGGACATCTCGAGGGCGCACCATAAGGAAAACTTCGGGAGCCCGCCTGCGCCAAAGGGAGTGGGTCGCGACCGAGAGGCGGAAGGGCGCGACTCACAGCGCCGTCCACGCGGTTGTCCACCGCTTTGTTCACACTCTCTCCGCGTGCGGCCCGGGGTGTACGGGTGGCCAAGGCGCCTTGTCACCTCGCGAGAGCGGCGTCCCGACGGCCCGGCCGAGCGCGTTTGCGCCCTGGAAGCGAGCAGCGTGACCGGGAAGCGGGCAGCCCAGTCGAGAGTAGGGGGCCTCTGGGCTGCGGTGGGAGCCTCTCGCGCAAAACGCTTCTTCCTCGACGCGCCTGCCCCATCGGCGGGACAAGATCCGCGGCGGTTCGGACGAGGCCCCGCGCGGTTCGGGGCCCTAGGGTGCAGCGCGGAAGCGAGCCCCCTATATCTCACCCGGCGCAAGGGAGTGCGCGCAGGCGCTCTCGTGGAGGGGCTGCGAGGAGATGGCCGTGATCGACCGGAACCAGATTCACGAGGGCATGCTCGTCCGCAATGGCGAGGGCGAGACCATGGGGCGGGTGCTCGACTGCGAGGACGAGGACTTCATCGTCGAGAAGGGCGGGATCCTGAGCGGCGGCTACATGGTGAGCTACGGCGATGTGAAGGAGGTGTCCGGCGAGGAGGTGCGGCTCGCGTCCCCGCATGAGGAGGACGCCGCGAGGCGCGCCGAGGGCGAGGCGGAGATCCGCCCCATCGAGGGGCTGTGGCGCGCAGAGGACGCCGCCACCTACGGCGACGAGGGCGGGGGCGGATTCTAGAGGCCGGATTCGGGGCGACCGTCCTGCGGTCGGGGAGGCCGGCCCATCGGTGAGCGGTTCGGCGCGGAGCGCCCGGGTATGCGGGTGGCCATGTCCGAATCGCCGAAGGCCCCGTCTCACGACGAGCCCCCGGCGCCCGACGACGCCGCGCTCGCCGAAGAGATCCGGTTCCTCGGGCGCGTCTTCGGGGACACGGTGGCCGAGCTTCACGGCCCGGAGGCGCTCGCCCTCGTGGAGGGGACGCGCCGTTCCGCGGTCGCCCTCAGGCAGGGGCGTCTCCCCGGCGGGCGGGCGGCCTTCGCCGCCTCCTTGGCCGGCCGTCCCCTCGCGGAGCTCACCCTCCTCGCCGAGGCCTTCACCGGGTTCTTCCACCTCATCAACACGGCGGAGGAGTTGCACCGGGTCCGGGCGCTGCGGGCGCGCGACCGCGCTGGATCGGTGCCGGTGAGGGACTCGATCGCGGCGGCGGTGGCGGAGCTCGCCGCGGCTGGCACCCGAGCGGAAGACGTGCAGGCCCTCCTCGACCGTATGCTCGTCATGCCGGTACTCACCGCCCACCCCACGGAGGCCCGGCGGCGGACGATCCTCGACCACCTCGCCGAGGCCTCGGAGGTGCTAGAGGCGCTCCGCGACCCGCGGGCCGGGACCGGGGAGCAGACGCGAGCGGAAGAGCGGCTCCGGGAGGTGGTCGCGGCGCTCGCCGCCACCCGCGGCGCCCGCACGTCCCGGCCCTCTCCGCAGGACGAGGTCCGCGCCGGCCTTCGAGTGTTCGAGCGGACGCTCCTCGACGCGGTGCCGGCGCTCTACCGGGAGGTGGGAGAGCGGCTTCGGGCCCAGTGGCCGCGTTCGCCGGTGCGCGTGCCCCCCTTCCTCCGCTTCGGCTCCTGGATCGGGGGCGACCGGGACGGGAACCCCTTCGTCACCGCCGAGGTGACCCGCTACGCCCTCGAGCGGCAGCGCGCCATCGCGGTCGCCCGGCACGTCGCCGACGCCCAGGACCTCTGGAGGGAGCTCTCGGCGGCGCTCCCGGCGGGAGCGAGGGCGGTGCGGGAGGCACTCGACGCCTCCATCGGCGCCGACCGGGAGCGCCTGGGCGAGCCGCCGGCCGCGACCCGGGCCCTGCGGCCGGACGAGCGCTGGCGCGAGAAGCTGCGCTACGTCCAGCTGCGGCTCGAGGCCGCCCGCGTCCGTGGGGAGGGCGCCTATCCCGACGCGCGCGCCTACCGCGCCGACCTGGAGCTCCTCCAGCGCTCGCTGGAAGCTGTCGGGCTGGCCCGGCTGGCGCGGGGAAGGCTCGAGGACGCCCGGCGGCGCGCAGAGGTCTTCGGATTCCACCTCGCGAGCCTCGACGTGCGGCAGCACTCCGCCGTCCACGAGCGGGCGGTGGCCGAGATCCTGGGGCTCGGCGGCGCGGACGGCTACGCCGACCTGCCCGAGGGCCGGAGGCTCGAGGTCCTGGGCGAGGTCCTCTCCCGGCCCTGGCTCCCGGCGCAGGACCGCTCCCGGCTGTCTCCGGAGACGCGGGAGGTGCTCGACACCCTCGAGGTGGTGGGCCGGGCCCGGAGGGACACGGGCTCCGAGAGCTGCGAGCGGTACGTCGTCTCCTTCACGAACTCGGTGTCCGACCTCCTCGAGGTGCTTGTACTGGAGCGGGCCGCTGGGCTCGCGCCCGGCGAGCTCAGGCCGGTGCCCCTCCTGGAGCAGCTCGAGGACCTGGAGCGAGCGGGCGCGCTCGTCGAGGAGGCACTCCGCATTCCCGAGCTCGTCGCCGCCTTCCGCGGGGAGCTCGAGGTGATGATCGGCTACTCCGATTCCGGGAAGCAGGTGGGGTACGTGGCGAGTCGCGCCGCCGTCCACAAGGCGCAGCTCGTCCTGGCCCAGGTGGCCGAGGCGGAGGGGCTCGTCCTCACCGTCTTCCACGGGCGGGGGGGCTCGGTGGGGCGGGGCGGAGGACCAGCGCACCGGGCCATCCAGGCGCAACCGGCGGCCGCGCTCCGGGGACGGCTTCGCGTGACGGAGCAGGGGGAGACGGTCGCCGCACGGTACGGGAACGCAGAGATCGCGCGGCGCGAGCTCGAGCAGATGGTCTCCGCGGTGCTGTCGGGCTCCGCCGGGCCGGCGGAGCCGGCGGCCGAGGACGCTGTCCGCTCCCGGGAGCGGGCCATGGACGTCGCCGCCGGAGCGGCGCTCCGGGCCTGGCGCGAGCTCGTGGCCGATCCGGACCGCCTGGCGCGCTACGCCCTCGCGGCGACGCCGATGGCGGAGGTGCCGGAGCTGCGGTTCGCCTCGCGCCCCGCGAGCCGGGTCGGGGCGGTGGAGCTCGCCTCCCTGCGCGCCATCCCCTGGGTCTTCTCCTGGAACCAGAGCCGCCACGGCATCCCCGGATGGTTCGGGCTCGGGCGCGCCCTCGGGGCGCTCTCGGCGGAGGGAGCGGGAGGGGGCGGGGCCCTCTACCGGAACTGGCCGTTCCTTCGGGGCCTCGTGGACGACGCCCGGCTCGCCCTCACCCAGGCGGACATCGACGTGGCCTCCTTCTACGCCGCCCTCGCCGCCCCGGAGGACAGGGTGATCTTCGACCGTATCCGGGAGGAGCATGCGCTCACGGTGGCGGAGATCCTCCGCGTCACCGGCGACCCGGGGCTGCTCACCCCCTGGCCCGCGTTGGCGCGGGCCGCGGAGCGTCGGAATCCTTACGTGGACGTCCTCTCCCACCTCCAGATCGAGCTCCTCGGGCGGACCCGCTCCGGGCCCGCGGAGGAGCGGGAGCGGGCCCGAGAGGTGCTTGTCCTCACCGTGAACGGGATCGCCGCGGGTCTGCAAACCGTCGGGTGAGGGGCCGAATCGAGCCCCGTCCGTCGGCCGGCGCGCGGCGGACCTAGCTGAAGCCGAGGACGGGATGGGGGAGGTACGGCTTCTCGAGGGAGTCGACCTCCTCTGGCGTGAGGCGCACGGACAGGGCGGCGACGGCGTCCGTGAGGTGCCCGGGCTTCGTGGCTCCTACGATGGGCGCCGTGACGATGGGCTTCGCGAGCAGCCAGGCGAGGGCGATCTGCGCCCGGGGCACGCCGCGCTTCTCGGCGACCTCCCCGAGCCGGTCCACGACGGGGCGGTCGAGCTCCTCGGTTCGCCCGTACATCTCGTTCCCGAAGCGGTCGGTCTGGGAGCGCTTCGTATCGCCGCCCTTGAAGGGGCGGGCGAGTCGGCCCCGGGCGAGCGGGCTCCAGGGGATGACGCCGATCCCCTCGGCCCGGCACAGGCCGAGCATCTCGCGCTCCTCCTCGCGGTAGAGGAGGTTGTAGTGGTCCTGCATGGAGACGAAGCGGGTGAGGCGCAGGAGGTCGGCGAGGTAGAGCGCCTTCGCGAACTGCCAAGCGTACATGGAGGAGGCGCCCAGGTAGCGGACCTTGCCGGACTTCACGAGGTCGTGGAGGGCCTCGAGCGTCTCCTGGATGGGCGTGTCGTAGTCCCACCGGTGGATCTGGTACAGGTCGACGTAGTCGGTTCCGAGGCGGCGGAGGCTCTCGTCGATCTCGTGGAAGATGGCCTTGCGGGAGAGCCCGCGGCCGTTGGGCTCGTCGCGCATCGGGCCGTGGACCTTCGTCGCCACCACCACCGACTCGCGGCGCACGGTGCGCTTGAGGAAGCGGCCGAGCACCTCCTCGCTCGCACCACTCGAGTAGACGTTGGCGGTGTCGAAGAAGTTGATGCCGAGGTCGAGCGCCTGCTTGAGGAACGGTTGGCTCGCCTCCTCGTCCAGGCTCCAGGCGTGTCGGCCGCCCTTGAGCTCGCCGGTCGCGGGAGCTCCGTAGCTCATGCAGCCGAGGCAGATGCGGGAGACCTTCATCCCCGTCTGGCCCAGGTTGACGTAGTCCATCGCAAACCTCCTCTCGGCTCGTGCGGAACTGGCCCGGAGACGCGACCGGATGACCGGCCGTGTCGTTCTTTCCCGCCTCGACTTTACCTCTCCCCGGGCGGCCGCCGACGGCCCCGACGGGGCGAGGGACGCCCGGCCCCGGAGGAGCGGGACGGCGGTGCCGGCGCGTCCGAACGCGCAATGGCGCCCGCAGCGGGCCTTCGAGAGGGGTGCCCTCGCAGGTTCGGCGGCCCCCCTCTCGGCCGCGGTGCGCCTACCCGGGCGAGCCCGGGGCCTCCCGCTTCGCGATGGACCAGATCGCGGCGAGGGCCATGGGGAGCGCGCCAAGCGCGATGAACACGCCGTCGCCCGCCACGCGCACCCACTCCAGGACGTGGAACAGGCCGCTCATGGTGAAGGCGAGCCGGCGAGCGTGCCAATAGCCGTTCGCGATGACGTCCCAGAGCTGGATCACTCCAGCAGGGAAGAGGTCGAGGACCAGCATGAGGCCGAGTCCGGCGTTGAGGCCCCAGTACCCCAGGCGGACGAATTTTTCGGTGGTCCTCCAGGTCGCGTCGCTCTGGAGGGTCCGCAGGCAGAACACGAGCACCCCGAGCCCCAGCATGCCGAACACCCCGAACATGGCGGCGTGGCCGTGGTTCGCCGTGAGGGTGGTGCCGATCTCGAAGTAGGAGACGATGGGCATGTTGATGAGGAAGCCGAACACGCCTGCGCCGATGAAGTTCCAGACTCCCACCGCGATGAAGAAGTAGATGGCCCACTTGTGCTTGGAGGCGAGGTCCCCGTTGCCGGAGCCGGCGCGCCTGCGGAGCTGGATGAAGCCGGAGGCATCCAGGGTGAGGAGCGTCAGGGGCACGACCTCCAGCGCGGAGAAGCAGGCGGCGAGCCCCATGTTGAGCGTTCCCTGCCCGGTGAAGTACCAGTGGTGGCCGGTGCCGATGATGCCGCCGGTCAGGAAGAGGATGGCGTCGAGGTAGACGAGGCGAGTCGCCGTCCTCGTGGTCACGAGGCCAATCTGCCGGAACATGATGGCGACGAGCACCGTGGCGAAGAGCTCGAAAAACCCCTCCACCCACAGGTGGATGATCCAGAACCGCCAGTTGTCGATGACCGCGAAGTTGGTGCGCGGCCCGTAGAAGAGGGCGGGGAGGTAGAAGAGGGGGATGGCCGCGGCCGCATAGAGGAACAGGGCGGACACGTCGCCCATCCCTTCCCGGCGGATGGCGGGCCGGAGCGCCCGGAACATGAGGAAGAGCCAGAGCACCAGTCCCACCGCGAGCAGGAGCTGCCAGAAGCGGCCCAGGTCCAGATACTCGGATCCCTGGTGTCCGACCCAGAACCACAGCTCCCCGAGTTTCCCGGTGACCCCGAGGTACTCGCCGATGAGGCTGCCGAAGACCACGACCACGAGCGCCCAGAAGAGGACGTTCACGAGATGTCGCTGGCCCGGGGGCTCCTCGCCGCCGACGAGCGGCGCCAGGAAGAGGCCCCCGGCGACCCAGGCGGTGGCAATCCAGAAGATGGCGAGCTGGAGGTGGTAGGTCCGGAGGAGGTTGTAGGGGGCCAGGCGAACGATGGCGTCGAGCCCGTAGAAGGAGAACGGCTCCGCGCGGTAGTGGGCGAGCGCTCCCCCGACGACCGCCTGCAGGAGGAAGAGTACGGCTACGACAAGGAAGTACTTCCCGGTGGCGCGCTGGCTCGGGGTGAGCGCCAGGGTCGAGGTGGGCCGCGGATGCGGCTCCGCCGCGTCGCCTCCCCACCCGAGGAAGTGGAACTTGCCGAAGAAGAGGAGGACGAGGCCGAGGCCGCCGAGGAGCACCGCGAGGCTGAGCGCGCTCCACACGTAGGCCTGGGTAGAGGGGCGGTTGCCGGCCTCGGGGTCGTAGGGCCAGTTGTTCGTGTAGGTGTAATCCTTGCCGGGCCGGTTCGCGACCGTGGCCCAGGTGGCCCAGGCGAAATAGGCATTCAGCGGGCGGATCTCCAGCGGGGACACGCTGCCCGCGGGGAGACCCGGGGCGAGGTCGCCTCGGGAGAAGTACTCCGCCCAGTGGCCCTCCAGCGCACCGGCCGCGGCCACCTCGCCCCGGGAGAAGGTCAGGGTCTCGGATCCGGGGTCGTAGCGGTTCTCCTTGAGCTCGAGGCGCACCTCGTCGGCGAGGGGAGCCTGCTCCTCGGCGGTGAGCGCCGCGAAAGAGCGTCCGTAGCGCGACGTGGCTTGGAGGTCACGCGCGATGGTGACTTCGCGGTGCAGGTACTCGGCCGTGTAGTCGGGCCCGAGGTAGGCCCCGTGCCCCCAGAGCGTGCCGTGCTCCATGAGGGCCCGCTTGAGGAAGACCTCCTGGCCGCGCTCGATGTCGTCGCGGCTGAAGAGGAGGCCGCCGCCGGGATCGACCACTCGCCGTGGGATCGGTGGAGCGTTCGAGTAGGTGAGCACGGTGACGCCCGTCAGCACCGAGAAGCCGGCGATCATGACGAGGAGGGTCCCGTGCCGCCACCACGGGGAGAGCGGCGGCTCGGGGGACTGGGGTTGATCCCGCTTTGCTTCACGGCCTTCGGTCATTGACACCTCGGAGGTGAGTGAAAAGTGGGCGGGGAGAGCGAACTTCGTGCCAACGAGTCGCTCCTCGTGCGAACGCCCGCTTAGCGGGCGGGGCGGCGGGCCGCGGACCCTGCAGCCGTTCCCGAGTGTCTCATTACGAAACATCCCGAAGACGCCGGGCTCCGCTTGGCGCGTGTTTCGGGTTCCCCGAGCGTGGCACGGTGCGTGCTTTCTGCGAGGAGACGGAGCGGGCGTCGCCTAGCCGGCACGCCCAAAGCCCTTGGAACCCGCCGGGAGATCGACATGCTAGCCATCGAAAACATGATGAAGGAGCACGAGCAGATCCTCGCCGTCCTGGACGCGCTCGACGCCTTCGCGAGCTCCGAGCGCGACGCGGGCGCCGACCCGGCCGAGCTCCGCCGGTTCGTCACCTTCATCCGCGAATACGCCGACGATCGCCACCATGCCAAGGAGGAGAACGTCCTCTTCGAGGCCATGATCCGCCAGGGGTTCCCTCGCGACCAAGGCCCGGTGGCGGTGATGCTTCACGAGCACCGCGAGATGCGCGAGACCGTCGCGCGCTGCGGG
>Ga0335077_10002971_pt1 | contig 20336 bp, 44 predicted proteins | sample Lox_Sample_31_FD_207151 | JGI IMG/M metagenome (GOLD analysis project Ga0335077, IMG submission 207151) | Soil microbial communities from Loxahatchee National Wildlife Refuge, Florida, United States - Lox_Sample_3.1 | ecosystem: Environmental > Terrestrial > Soil > Wetlands | place: USA...
GCGTCACAATGGCTCGGGAGGCAAGCGTTTTGGTGCCTATTCTTTGTCCCGGTGGCGCCCTTTTGGCTGCGCGGCTGGCCAGGATATGTAGGTGATCAGGCCAACGAACTCGGCCAGGATGATCGCGAGCACCACGATCGTGAGGACGATCACTGCCGATACTCCTTCACAAACTTGCAGGTACAGCCACCGCCGCACGAGCAGTGGCCGCTGCCGTTGCGGCATCCGCTGCATCCGGGCGCCTTCCCGCTGCACTTACTGCACTGCGAGGTCACGCGCCACCGTGTCGCAGGGAACAGTTTCCCCTTGGGCTTTTTGGTTGACCATTTCGCCATTACTTCCCTCTCCGCAGCGCGTGACCTTCGGGCGGGCGCAGGCTCATTGCCAGGTTTGACCAGATGTAGTTGAATACCTGCACCGGGTGCGGCACAAACTTCAGCTCACTGAGCTGATGATCGGTGCTCCTCGACTGCGTGCACACCGTGGCGTAGCCGAGATATTGGCCGAACATCGGATAAAAAAGCTCCGCGTCGGTGGTCTGTTTGACCGGAAGAGGCCGGACACTGCGCGCCAGAACCCCGCTGATCACCATGATGCGCACTGGCGTGAATACATACCATGTGCAATACCAGCGGAGATTCCCTATCCCGTACCAGGCCATCAGGGCTACCCAGAGTATCCAGGTGGCCCGCGTGACGCCAGATGGGGCTATCACGCTTGCCGTGATCGCGGCAGCGAGGCCGGTTAAGGCCGCCGTGGATGACCTGAACAGCATCATCCGGTGCGGGTGCATCGCGATCACGCCATGCTGCACCTCCTGGTCTTGCAGGTAGCGCAGCACGCCAGGCGGCACGTCGATCTCGTAGGTGAACTCTGCGTAGGCGTCCGGGTCTGGGGCCGATTGCTTAACCCCGGGAACCGGTCGGCTTACCGGGTCCCATTCTTCGCCTATCATGAGCGCGGCTTCCGTCCGCGGGTGGGCCGCTCGATTCCGGCCGCTGCCCAGATCATCGCGTCAGCGAATATCTGCTCGTGATTCTTGCGCAGCCATTGCAGCATCCGTGATGCCCATTCGCAGGACAGGCTTTCCTCGTAATCTTCCCCGAAGAAGACCCGGCCCTGCTCCGGTTCCTGCGCGCTGGGTGTCTCTTTTTCAGCGTGATAGCTGAATTCGTCCATGTTGTTTCCCCGGTCAGTAGGTGTGGCCGGGGCTGACCGGGGAAACGGAGCGCCCCGGCCACACCGGCCTATCGTACCGCCTATTATACGCCGGGCGACACCGGAAAACAGCGGTTAATGCGCGTTAATAGTGAATATGGCGCGGGTGACAGCCGTTGCGGACGACACGGACCGGGATACCGCAGTCCCGCGCGGTCTCATACATGTGCATGTCTACGTTCGGGTAAATCCACTCTTTCAGCCCGCTTTTGATCGCGGCCAGGATCAGGCGGCGCGGCAGAAACGTGTAATTGAACGTGAAAGTTACCGGGTCATCGATGTCTTTCTGCCATGCGGCCATCGCGTCCTGCCCGGATGTGCCCTCGGGCAGTTCCTTGCGGTGCCCCCAGATCCAGTCCGGCAGGCTGGTGGCCCGGGGCCACAGCTTGACCGGCGCCGTGTGCACCGCGTCCCGCTCATGTGCGGCGGCCCAGTTCATCGCGCCGACGTCGTGCGGGTCGAGGATGACGTCACCGTCGCTGATGATGATGCCGTCCGAGGTCGGCTTGGACAGCTGCTCCCACGCGCAGGCGAGCATGAGCCCTTTGCGGCCGACCGGCCAGCCCGGTTCCGGGTCGATCGAGTACTCAGTGAACGTAGGGAAGGTTTTCCCCTGGAAGTTCCCCTTCCACGCGACACGCATCTGCAAAATGTCCTGGAGCGGCGCGGGCAGCGGCGCGGTCATCCTACGGCGAGCCTCCAGCCGGGCGGCAGCTTGCCCATGGCGATATGCGAATGCAGGAAGAACTGGCGATGCCGTTCGGTACAGAACGTGTACCGGGGATGTTTCGCGTCCGGATGGTCGCAGCCAACCCCCTTGGCGTGGTCGTGAAACACCGTCATATACAGATCGAACGAGCGCCTGTCGCAGTCGTCCCAGCAACAGCGCAGCCATCTGTGCGCGTCCAGGGACAGGATATTCTTGCCGATCACCCGGCATCACGTGCCCGCTCGTAGGCACGCTGAGCCCTGGCGGCGACGGTGCCGAGCGCGAGCCGCGCGACCTGATACCAGGGGCGCCCGGCGTGCTCGGTCCCGGCTGCGTGCTCACAGGAGATCCCCTGCCGCCCGGCGAACGCGGCCAGCTGCGCGGCGCGGCGCTTAGCTGTCATCGCGGCCCGCATCCTGATCAGTGCCCGCTGGTGCTCGGGGAGCAGTATCCACGCCTGCCAGGCTGCTATCGCCGTTACCACGGCCAGGGTAATCAGCTTGCGGCCAGTTTCGGGCGTCGCGGCGTAGCGCATCAACCCATCCTTGGGATTCTTTCGCGCTGTCCAGGATCGCGTTTTTGATGAGCACGTCCAGGAGGAGCACGATGATTGCGGCCGTGGCGAGCAGCGCCGCCCATTGCACAAGGCGCCGGGCGCGTTTTTCCGCGGCGGCCAGGTCGTCATCCACCGGTTCCCTCCCGGGTCCAGCCGTGGGTTTGCATGAGGTGCGCGAGCAGCTGACCGGATATGGCCGCTGCGGTGAGCCGGTAGGAGCCGTGTCCGGCCCGCAGGCACATCACGGACTGCCCGCATCGTTCACAGGTCAGGTCGGCGCGCTCATCGGACAGGGTGAGGATGACGGGCTGGCCGTGCGCGGCGTCGATCACGTCCGGTGAGATCCGCCATTCCGGTTTGACCGGCACCGGTTCCAGGTTGAGCCTGTCCAGCCCATCGGCGCAGTTCATACGCTGCTGTCCTGCTGGGATTCCATGTCGATGCCGGGGCCGGACGCCAGCCCGGAGCGCAGCGCATGCTCGTACTGATACAGGTAGTAGCCGCACATCGCCATGGACAGCAGGAACGGCCATGGGTCACCGGCCAGGATAGACGCGGCCACCGACAGTGCCACGGCCTGGATGGTGCCCTGCGCTTCCCCGCGCCTGATCCAGCGGACCGTGTGCTCGGCCTTGGCCTCGTCCCCGCCAGAGAACGTGGCGATGGTGAACAGCGACGGCAGTAGCCCCGAGTAGTAGTTCGGGACTTCCGCGGCGATGATGACGGCCAGGGCCACGGATTGCTTATCGGCGGCCAAAGCGCCTCCACACGTCACGGGTCAGGAAGTACGCGCCGACCAGGGTCGCGGCCCACATGGCCAGCAGTGCCCACCCGGGGATGCCGCTCATCGCAGGTCAGCCAGCTTCCGTTTTGCGGTGTCGGCCGCCTTTTGAATGCGGGGGTTCCAGCAGCGGGCAGTTCCGCAGCGCGCGGCGAAAGCGCCGTCTCCGCAGCCATCGGGCACAACCACGCACCCGCACGGGTACGTCAGGGTGAACGGCTGAACCATCACAGGATGAAATACGCGATGTTCGTGATCGCGCCCGAGCTGGTCAGCTTTGTCCCCACCTTCATCGTGAACGACGTAGGCGTCATGGTGAGGGTCAGGGTGCCACCGGCCGCCGCGTTTGAGGTGGCGAGGCTCATTGTGCAGGTGACGGGGCGGACCATGACGTAAGGCTGCTGGAAGTAGATCGTCCGCAGGTTCCCGGTGGTGGTCTGTGTCCCCTTTGGGGTGATCTTGAACTGGCCGTAGGCGTCGGACACGCAGTAGGGCGGGGCGACCGTGGTTGTGCCGGTCGGGTCCTGGCCGCCCGGGTTGACCAGCGTTCCCGCGGTCGTTCCCGAGGTGGTCGCGGTGAACCCGGCGACGTTTTGGGTCCAGCCCGGGTTGGGGTGCCCGTAGGCGTCATAGCCGAGCGGTACTGCGAGGTCAGGCATCTACCTGGTTCCTTTCGTGGTTACCGGCGGCCTCGGCGGCCGCGCTGCTGGTGAGCTTCCGGGCGCCGTGGCGGCCCGGCGTGCCGGGATGGCGGGCTGAACGGGCCACGCTCGCTGCGTTCCCCTCCCCTGTCGTCCCGCATCGCGCCCCGCGCTCCCTGCCACGCGCTCGGCTGGTGCGCGGACTGTGGCCGCCACGCCTGCGGGCTTGAGGTCGAGTTGGAGCCCATCGCACGCTGCCCTTCCGACAGGGCGTTTTCCGCGTCCACGTACTGCTGCGGGGTAAGGCCCTGGCCGTGGTGCGGCCATCCGGCCACTACCACCTGAGCGGGCGCGCTCGAGACCGGCGCCGAGCTGCCGTAGGCCAGCTGCGTGGAAGAGGCATAGTTCTGCTGCACGTACGGCGGCGTCTGGTAGGCGGCGTTGGCGAGCTGCGCCTCTTGCGCGGCCAGCTGGTTTTGCGCCTGCTGGTTCTGCGCCTGCTGGTTGTTTTTCTTGCCGCCCCGCAGCGCAGAGATACCGATCGCGGCGACCAGGCCGACACCCATCCACGCCCACACCGGCAGCGGGCCGATCTTTTTCGCGAACTGCGATTCAGACTTGGGTTTGGCGCCCGCGGCGGGTACCGGCTGCGCGGGGGTGGTCACCGGTGCCGCCTCATTGTGTAAGCGCGCGGCGCGTGCACCGGCCGCCACTGCTGCGCCCACCAGATCGGCTGCGGGGAGATGTGCGGCGGGCGGCGGTGCGGGACGTAATGGTGCGGCGCCCACCCGGCCCTCGGCGGGCGGCGCCGCGACGCTGGCCATACCCGCCCGTACCGGGGGGACTTCACCGATGCGAAATGCGGCCCGGGCCAGTGCCGGAAAGACGGAATGTGGGGCATGTAAAAACGGGCGTTGTTGATCGCGGCGTTGGTGCCCGCGTTGGTGCCCGCGCCGACGTTGAACGGCATCACTTGCCCCTGTCGCTGAACCGGGCGACAGCCGGGCCAGGGTCGGCAGCTGTGCTGACCTTCCCTGCCGGTTGTGTCGGTTCTGCCGGTTGTGTCGGTGCGGCCTCGCTGTTTCCGTAGGCGTTGCTGTAGCCGTTAGTGGCCACGGTGGCCGCCTCCTCCCCTGTGCTCGGGCATGTGCGGTGAATGCGGCGGGTGATGCGGCAGCCATGGCCGCGGTTTGAAATGCGGATGGATCATCGGCGGGACAACGATCGTGGTTGCCGTTGAAGACTGGACCGTGGTCGGGGTGGTCACGTAGTTCTGGATGGTGGGGGTCCCGGCGTAGGAGTTGGGGGACTCCATCGGGGACGGCCCCATCTGCGGGACCGGCTGGATGCCTTGCAGCGCGTTGCTGGAGACGGCGGCGCCGGTCGCGGCGGCCTGCTGTTTTTTCCGGCGGTCGTAGTAGAGATAGCCGCCGCCCGCGGCCACGGCGGCCAGCGCCACCCACAGCAGGGCGTGAGACTTGCCAGCCTTTTTCTTCGCTGCCATCACAGGTCCTCATCGGCGGGCGGCTCATAGAACCACTTGGCCATGTTTTTGGGGAACACCGGGTGGTTGAGCGGCAGGCAGGCCACCTGTTCGGTTGCCGGGCTCTGCCGCCGCGGGTATCCGAGCCGGTGCCGGGACCAGTTGGTGGGCACCGTGGTGCCGGGCATGCCGCCGCCGTAGTGCCAGCGGGTGTGATCGGCGGGCTGGATGCAGCCGAGCTGCAAGGCCAGGTCTATGCCGATGCCTTCCTTGTATTGGTCATCGCCCTGGCCGCGGGCGCCCTGCCGCTGTGATCCGTCGGTGGCGGCCCCGGCGCCGCAGCTGGTGCCGATGAACACCGCGGCGGCGCCGACCGCGGCGGCCCACAGGAAAGCCTGCTGCCCGCCGGTCACGTCTGCCCCTGGTGCTGGGTGGTCTGGGAGTAGGTCTGGCCACCGGCGCGGGAGTTGGCGAGCCGGTCGATCCGGGCCGGAACCATCTGCGGGACGGTCTGGTAGCGCGCCAGCGTTTGGGCGTAGTCCGGCGGGGACCAGGTGTGCAGGCCGTGCGGGGGGCCGCCGTAGATTCGCTGCGGCCCGTCCGCGGGCTGGGTTTGCACCGGGGGGCCGCCCGGCCCGGCCCGGTAGAAACCGGGGGTGCCGCCGTAGACCTCGCCCCAGGAGCCGTCCTGCTGCCCGATCCATGTGTAAGGCCGGGACAGGTCATCTTCGTAGGCGGCGCCGGTCCCGGCCTGCCAGTTCCAGGTGACGTTGATGGCCTTGAACGACGGCATCGGCGGGCCGGATGCGGGTGGGTCCGGCATTGAGGAGACCCGGCCGCCGCGTTCGGTGCCGGTCTGGAAGTACCCGTGCCGGTCCCGGTAGATCAGCGTGTCCTGCGCGTTTTCCGCGGACCACCATTTGTGGGTCTGCTCGGGTCCCCACTGGCCGGGGTAGGGCACCGGGGCGGCCTGCGGGGCGCCCAGGTCCCCGCCGGTCTGCGTGCCGCCCGGGGCAACCGAGCCCTGCTGCACCGGCAGCACCGACCGCGGGGACTGGGTACCCGGCACCCAGGGTGCCTGGGCGCCCTCCCAGGACTTTGCCACGGCCTGCGGGGTTTTGCCCATCCGGTCGGCCCGGCCGGACGGTATCGACGGTGCCACTTACACCACCTGTGTTCCTGCTGAGGCTTGCGGCGGGGCGCCGCTGATGGCCGGGGACGCGGTAGCCGAGCTCGAGGAGAACGAGCCGCCGCCGGTCGCAGCGGATACCAGGTTCCCGAGGCCGCTGGTTACCGCGCTGATCACGGCCGTGGCGTTCGAGCCGGGCCGGACCAGCGTGTACAGGATCGCAATGTAAACCAGTGCGACCAGGAAGTTACCGATCGTGAATTGCTGGTTTCCCACGTCACCCGGTGGTGCCGGAACCGCCAGCGTTCCACCCGCCGCCGCCCGTGGCCGCGTTCATCAGGTTGGTCATGCCGCCGGTCACCGCCGTTACCAGCGACGGCCCCTGTGACCCGGGCCGTACGAGCACGAACAGCACCGCGACGTAGATGAGGCCGACCAGCCATGTGCCGAAACCGGTCGATGGGGAGTACGACGCCATTTACATGTTCCCTTTCTTGCCGAAACCGGACAGCAGCTTCGACGGTGGCAGAAAGATCGCAAGCGCGTAGGCGATCACGAACCCCAGAATGAACGGCTTGTGCTTCACCAGGACGCCTCCCTTACAAGATGTTGAGGTGCTTGGACAGGAATCCATAGGCGAAGATCTCGCCGACCACGAACACGAGCATGTAGCCGACCGTGGGGTGCCAGCCGCCGGGCAGGTTTTCGCCCGGCGCGACCTGGGCGCCGAGGCCGGGAATGGTGGTAGCCACCTGGATATTCGCTCCTCCGATGTCTGCTGTTACCTGTGCACCGCGCCACGTCGCCACGGGCCGCTCACCTGGCCCGCCAGCGGGCCACCCGGTAGGCGTTATGCCGGGCGGGTGGCCGCCGGGGGCGGCGCCGCTGGCCGATCATGGCGCCGTAGGGGGGGCGGACCGGCAGGCCGACATGCTGGCGTTCATGCCAGACGTGCCAGCCGGGGGCGAGGCCGGGGATGTGCGGGGTGACCATGGGGCCGCATCCGCCGCGCTCGGGCCACCCGTCCCCGCCTCCGAGCCGCGCCCAGTAGCCGACGTGCCGGGGCGGCAGCGACCAGTGCGTGTAGATCGGGACGTTACGCACCGGCGGCCTCCCCGCTAGGGTCGGCCGGATGCGCTTCGCCCGGTTCCTGGTCCCCGCCCTCGCCCTGTCCGCCAGCCTCGGTGTCCTGCTCGGCCTCTACTGGCTTCTCGTCTGGTACATCGAGGGCCTGGCTGAGCTTCTCGTGTGCCTTTTTTACTAGGCCGCGGACGTATTCAGCGAGGTCCCGATCGATGGCCATCAGATCTCCTGAAGGTCGGCGGGGACAGCCTGCTGCACCGGGTAGATCTCGTCGGTGATGAAGTCCACGTTGCCGGGCAGGTTCGTGCCGGTGGACAGCGTGGAAGTCTCGAACGTGAGCTTGGTGGCGTTCGAGGTGTACAGCCACCCCTGCCCGGTCAGCTCACCCGGGTTGAAGAACCGCGGCCACACGTAGACTCCGGTCGGCCGCTGCGCCTGCGCGAACTGCGCATACTGGCTGTTGTTCCACTGGAACAGCATGTCCGGGGAGAACACGCCGAGGTTCCGGTTGTCCTGCTGCCAGCGGATCGGGTCAGTCAGGTAGTCCTGCCGGGCGTTGGCGGAGTCCCGGACGATCGCGATGATGCCGCGGATCGCGTTGCCGGTATTGACCAGCTGGAAGATGTTGTCCGTCCCGGCGGACTGGAGCGTAACACCGGCCTGGTGGCGGCGCTTGGTCTGCAAGGCCAGCCCCGGGGGAAGCGGCTGGTTGGGGACGCCCTGAAGGTCTTGCGGGTCCGGCTGGCCCCATGCGTCCAGGTAGCTCGTGAAAGAGACGGTCGGCGCGCTGCCCGAGGTGATCGACGTGGCCGTGTTTACGAACAGATTGTACTTATACAGTGACCGTGCGTCGGTGTTGCTCAGAATACAGGCCGTCTGGCGTATCTCGGGGGACACGAACAGCGTCAGTGACGGGTTGGCGGCCTGCGCGTAGTCGTAGGCGGTCCGCGGGTCCAGCTGCCACGGCCGGAAGTAGACCTGGGAAACCAGGTAGTTGAACCCGGGCATCGGGTAGAGGATTTCCCCGCCGTCCACGTTTTCCAGGTCGAGGGACTGAATAGCCACGGACGGGTTGTCCGCAGTCGGCACGCCGGTTCCGCCGGTTGAGCGGATAATGAACCGCACGCCGCGCAGGAAGTTACCCGGGTTGATGTTCTGGAAAAAGTTCTGCACGGAGGATGTGGTCGCCACCGAAAGGGTGGTGATCTTTTCCGCGTACAGGTTGGACGCGACCCAGAATGGATTCATTGCCCCGGCGCCGGATGCGCCGCCGGTAGCGGGGGCCGCGGACGCGCCCGCGGCGGCCGGTGCAGCTGCCATTACCTATCCCCTCAGTATTGGGTGATCATCGCGCCGCCGATGTGGTTGAGCTGTGGGCTCGGCGCGGCAAGAGCATGGTAGGCCATAACACGCCACAGGGTGCCAATGATCAGCACGCCCGTGAAAATGTGCGCGGCCGCCTTAATCGACATGGGCAGGGCCATTTAATATCTCCTTCCCTGGTAATGTTTTTCCGGGAGCGGCTCAACCGGCACGTCAATCCACGAGATAACCGCGTCCTGAGTCCGCGCATGCTGGAGAAGAAACTCATACCTGTCGCGGTTGAGGCCCATCAGCACCGGCAGCCAGTAGGCCCGGGAACCGAAGATTTCCGCGTACCGCTTCCCGTCATCCTCGTCTTTCGGCCGGAACGAGCAGACCCACGCGGTTTCCGAGTGCATGTCCCGCTGGATGGCCTGCGGCCGCTGTTTCATCGCGACGATGGTGATGCCGACCGAGCGGGCTTCCCGCCAGTACATGCCGATCAGCTCACGGACCTCGGGGCTCAGCGCCTCCACGGTGGCGATCTCATCGAACGCGACGATCGTGTTAGCCGTGTCCCCCCACAGCCGGGACAGCAGGTCCTCTATCTTCCCGGCCAGGTAGGCGCGGCGGGACGCGCCGAGCGCCTTGGTCTGCGGCCAGTAGATGCATTGCTTGTGCGCCTGGACACCTTTCCAGTCGGCCACGACCGGCCACCCGGCCTGCGCCAGCACCCCAATCTGCTTATCGGACTTTTTGGTCGCAACAAAAACGGTCCCCGAGTCCCGCGCTGCGGCGCGCTCAGACAGGATCGTTTCCTCGAACACGGTCTTGCCGGACCCGGACGGGCCGAGGATTTCCACGTGCTCGGGATCGAAGGCGCCGCCCGGGTACCCCCACGCGGCGATGAATTCCGGTGCGACCTCCGACCAGGGGGCGCGGGGGATGTCCGCGGGCAGCGCCGCGACAGGGGCGACCGGCCCGACCGCCTCTTCCCCTTCGGCGGCCGGGCTGGCCACGTCAGAGGGAAGGGGCATGAAAGCCGCTCATGTCCTGCGGCACGAACGGTTCTTCGCCTCCGCCGCGCAGCAGCCGGGGGCGGACGTGGTGACCCCACGCGGCCTCGGCTACCGGCTGTATGGCGGTGGCCAGGTTCAGCCACTTCATATACCGGCCGCCGGTCGCGGTGAAAAAGTCAACGATGTCCGGCGAGTCGGCGAAAATGTCGGCCAGCGCCGCGCACACCGGATCGAGCGCGACCACTGCGGCGCCGCCGCAGATCTCGTCCCGCCGCGCCCACATGCCCACCGGGAACGCGAGAATCAGCGCGGTTTTGGCCTGGATATCGCGGCAGGTCGCGTCACGGCTGCGCGCCGGGCCAGCGCGCCGCGGTCCGGGGCGGGGGCCTGGCGCTGCGGCCCGGCGCGGCTCGGGGTCCCGCTGGTACCCTGGCGCCTCCCCCTCGGGTGCATGCTCGCTGGCGGGGGAGTCTGCGGGCAGGTCCGCGGGTACGTCCGCGGCCCCACCGCGCGCCTCATAGTAAGCCTGTTTCACATTCTTCGGGATACGCCCCTTAGCTCCCAGCTCATACCCCTGGGAGCTTGCCCATTCCCGTATCTCACCAGCCTGCACGCTCATCACCCGGAAGGGTAGCATCACAAATCGTTATGCTCTGGGCGTGCCGGAAAACAAGATTGACGAGCGCGGCGGCGCGGTCCGCTGGCGCACGGTGCGCATCAAGGGCCGGGACGGCAAGCCCCGCTACCTGCGGGTCGCGGTGGTACGGAAACAGGGGCCGCGGGGCGGCCGGACGGTAGCGAGCGAACCGAAGAGGTATGCCTGATGGCCAGACTGTCCGAGGATGAAAAGCGGCTGCTGGACGAGCTGAACGCGAAAGCTTCCGAACCGGACCCCGACGAGGATTTCGAGATCGAGGTCTACGACACGGGCGCCGGGAAGGGTGCCCGCCTGCCGTTCAGTAAGGGCCGGTCGTGGCTGGCCGACAACTTCGGGATCGGTGCCGAGACCCAGGCCGCCGGGTCCGCCTCAGACGAGGGCGAAAAAACGGACACCCCCAAGTCGCCGGGTTACTTCGGCCGCCGGGCCGGATAGGTGGCCTACACCTTCTCCCAGCTGGAATCGCTGTGGCAGCAGGCCGGGGGGTCCGCGGCCACGGCACCGATCGCGGCCGCCGTCGCGCTGGCCGAATCGTCGGGTAACGCAGGCGCGACGTCATCCAACCCTGACGGCGGCACGAACGTCGGGCTGTGGCAGCTGGACACCCGGGGCAAGGGCGCCGGGTACAGCGCCTCGGCGCTGGCTAACCCGCTGACCAACGCGAAAGCCGCCGTGGCTGGCAGCAACGGCGGGTCCAACTGGTCCGCGTGGGAAACCTTCGTCAACGGGGCGTACAAGAAATTCCTCGGCGGCGCCGCCCCTGCTGGCGGCGGCGGCGGAGGCGGCGGCGGAGGCGGCGGCGGAGGCGGCGGAGGCGGCGGCGGAGGCGGCGGCGGAGGCGGCGGCGGCGGAGGCGGCGCGCAGGCTGTCACCGTAGCTGCGGGAAGCTCCGGTAACCCGCTGATCGACGCGCTGGAATGGGCCGGCAATCTGCTCAACCTGACCCCGCTGGCCGGGCTGGTGAAAATCCTTGAGGATGCGGCGAACGCGCTCGGGTCCTTCAATCACACGCTGGCTTTGCTGCTGGATGACGCTATCGCGATGTTCAAGCCAGGGCAGGGCTGGCGTATCCCGTTTACCGTGCTGGCGGCCGGGGGCGGCTACGCGGCGGTCCGCGCCTACCGGGCCGGGGGAGCAGGCGGGGGAGAGCGGCTGCCATTGGCGATCGCGCTGACCGGCGCGTCGCTCATCGCCGCGTACATGGCGTTCCGGCCCTGGCCGGTCAGCGGCGGCAAGCCGCTCAAGCCCGGCGCCTACGCCTACGACATCCTCAAAGGCCAGACCCCGGCGCCGGGGCCGCCCGCCGTGTCCCCCGCCGAGGTCCAGGCCACCGAGTACGGTATCGGCCTGGTCGAGGCGATCTGGGCCGCGGTCGCGCTGACCAAGATCCTGAAGAATGTCGCCGACGCGGCCAAGGACGGGCTGACCGGCATCCTCGGCATGATTACCGGTGGCCTGCTGTCATCGACGACGCCAGGGACCGGCAGCAGCAGTCCCGCCGCGTCCGCCCCCGCCCCCGCCCCCGCGACGGCGGTCTGATGGCCGAATACGTAGGCACCCGGCGCCGTGCCCGCGCCAAACCGGCCGCCGCAGCGGCCAACCGGGAAGCCCGCCAGGGGAAGCGTTACACCGAAAAACGCCTGAAAGCCTACGCGGGCAGCCAGGACAGCGGCAGCGTGGAAAGCTACTTCGGCCCGCAGGCCAAGGCGGCCCGCGGTGGCCGCCCGGCCCGCAGCGGCCGGTATGCGGGAAGCCGTGGCATGGGCCGTGGCCGGGCGCGTTTCCGGGCCACCGATCTGCTGCCCGGGCAGGCCACCGACACCGCGGGCAAGCTGCTGGCCGCCGAGCTCATCACCGGTTTCGTGATCGTATGCATCCGCGCGCTCGGGGACTATGAGCTGACCGATTCGGGCACCTCAAGGGGGACACTGAACACGCCCCAGAACGGCGGTTACGGGCCGTTCACGGTGCTGGCCGGGCTGATCGGGTCGTTTTTCGCGCTGTCGTTCCTGGCCGCCGGGGGCGGCAAGCGGGCCAAGTGGGCCACGGCGTTCGGTGCGCTGATCGTCATGGTGCTGACGATGAAATCCATGGATGAGATCGAGATCGTGGCCGGGTACATCACCGCGTCCCCGTCCACCAGGACCGTGCTGACCGCCGCGCACTCCAGCGCGGCCACCCAGCCATGGGGGGCCGCCGCGCAAGTCCCGTCCGGCGGCGGCGCCGCGCTGACCGACGCCACCCTGACCGCGGCGTACTCGGGGGGCGGCGCGTCCGGCGCGGCCACCGGTGCGGCGTTCTACGGCGCCCCGTTCTCCCTCGGCGGCGGCGGGGGCGGCGGCGCGTCCAGTTCGCCCACGTCCAGCAACCCGGGGACCGCGTAAGAGAGGTTTGTGTTGGCTAAAGTCCGATTCGACGTGGGCGCAACCGCGGACATCATGTCCCCGGGGGAACACAGCGCGAGCCTGCGGCACGTGCTCGGGGACATGGAACGGGAACGGGTGCGGGGCCGCAAGCACATGCGGTTCCAGATGTCCGCGGTCCCCTCGGGCGGCGCGGTAACGATCGGCACCGGGACGCAGCCGGTCGGCCCCGACGCCGGGTACGCCTGGTCGATCTCCCGGCTGACCGCCTCCGGGCTGACCGCGTCCGCGACCACCCCCGACGAGCTCAACATCTACTTCAACAATGCGACAGGGGTCGCGGAATGGCAGCTGACCGGCAATAACTGGGCGTACACGTTCGGCAAGTGCGAGCTGACCATGTACGGCGGGGACATCCTCATCGCGGCCTCAACGGGGAGCTTCGCAGCCACCGGCACGATCATCGTCCGCGGCGAGGCCCGCCAGGTGCCACAGGAAATGCTCGGGGAGTTTTTGTGACCTATGGCATCCCTGATACAGGCCGCGCGTAACGCGGGCACCGGCACGTCTATCACGGTCACCCTCGGGCAGCCGACCACGGCCGGGCAATGCCTGGTGGTGCTGGTATATACGGCTGCGTCCACAAACGGCGCGGTATCCGGCGTCACACTCGGCGGGTCGCCGGGAAACTTCGCAGCCGAGGCGAGCAAGGGGACCGGCGGCGACCATGCCATCGTCACATGCTGGTCAAACCCGTCATGCGCGGGCGGGCAAACAGCGATCGACATTTCCACCAGCGGGTCATCAGGGACGCAGACGATCCTCGCGTGGGCGTTCGAGATGTACGGCATGCTCGCGGCCGGTCCGCTGCTGGATCAGCAGGCAACCCTGTCCAGCGCGGGTTTCGTGGGGAGCTGGGCGCTGGGGCCGACCGCGGTCACCTCGCAGGCCTCGGAGGCATGGTTCGCGATCGCGGGCGGGAACGTGGCGGGAGGCACGCCCGGCACCTACACAGGCCCGGCGTCCCCCTGGGTTAATCAGCCACAGCAGGGGGTCGCGGGCGGCTCGTTCAGCGGCGGCGCTGTGTGCGGCTACCAGGCGGTATCGGCTGCCGCGGCGGCCTCATACAACGGGACAGTCACCCCGAACAGCACCATCGAGGGACTGCTGGTGACCCTGAAGGCGGCGCCGCTGGCTACCGCGCTGAACCTCAACCAGGACCAGGCCCTTTACGGCCCCTCGGCTGAACCGCCGCTCGGCGCCGTGTTCCTGCGGGAGGCCTCGTGACCTATATCGACCTGGGCAAGTACACGTTCAGCACCGGGCCGGATCTCACCGGGCTGAACACCGGGAACCTCACCTCGGTACTGAACCTGTCCACCGTCCGGGTGCCCAACTTTGAGATGTACCGCCTCGTCATCGACACCAGCCGCCTGCCCGACTCCGCGCAGCTGCCGTCAGTGGTGCAAACCTCCGCGGTCGCGGCCGGATCATCCCTGACCACCTTGTCGATCGTGTTCCCGCAGACCACGACGGCCGGGAACACGCTGGTGGTCACGCTGGGCACGGTCGGCTCGAGCGCGTCCCCGACCGCGTCGGGGATGACGATCGGCGGGGTGGCGGACCATTTCGGGCAGGTGGTCCTGGCGCCGGACACCGTCGCGACGGTCTCCGAGATCTGGGCGTGCCCCAACGCGGTGGCCACGGGTACCACGGTCGTGGTCACCATGGGCGGCGGATCTGGGACATGCCGGACCGTCGGCGTCGGCTATGAGCTGGCCAACATGCTGGCCACCTCATCGGCGACCGCGTGCGCGGACGTGTCCGCGCACCTGTCCCCGGCCTCTCCGCCGTCGGTATCGGCCGCGGTCACCCCGGTCAACACGACCACCGGCAATGATTTGCAATTCGGGACGGCCCTGGTGCTGACCGGAAACCCGTCGCTGTCCATCCCGTTCCCGCCCGCGCCGTGGAACAGCACCGCGTTCAGTTTCATCTTCCCAGGACCGGACCCGACTATCTTCATGTCGAATTACCAGCCGGTCTCACAGGCGGGCACAGCGATGTCCTACGCGCTGGCCACCAACCCCGCGACCACGGCTTTCTGGTCACTATCGACGGCCACCTTCAAGCCGACCCCGGCCACCCCGGCGTCCACCCCGTTCGCATTCAAGACCTGCATCGACGGGATCACCTGGGATTCGCAGCAGACGGTGGCCGGGGTCGGCTACACCTACGCGATCGGCCAGTCCCCGCTGTACCTCAACTCCGGCCAGAATTTGCAGATCCTCTGGCAGATACCCGTGGCCACGTACGCGGCCCTGGCGCCCTACATCACCGTGCAGGCCTGGTTCCGCTACGACCCCGACGCCCAGCCATCATGACCGCGAGAGAAGGACCTGACCGTGAGCGATGACACGCCGACCCTGACCGGGACGTTCGCTGTCCAGCTGCGCCCGGACGGCAGCGCATGGGTGGCCGTGCACGTGGCCGGGCAGGACGAGGTCAGGGAGGCGGTACCGGCGCCGTTCGTGCGGCTGTTCCGGGAGTGGGCCGATGGGCAGGGGGTCGGGCCGGTGCGCGCCTGGCGTGCGCTGCGCGCGATCGGGCGGGACGGTGATGGCATACCGGCGTGACCCGGTCAGCGTCTACTACACCCGCATGGCGTCCGCGGCCCTGGGGCGGGCGTGGAGGCGCCGCGGGCGCTGGCTTGAGGTCCCGGTGCCCCAGATGAGTTCCAGGGCGTCTGTGGCGTGCCTGAGGGCCGGGATCGACCCCTACGGCACCGACGGGCGCGGCACCAGCCGGTCCGTGCGCGGCATGGTCCGCGCGCTTTATTACATGCACCGGGCCAGCGACGCCTCTGACGTGCTGGTGTGGGAAGACCTGGGCGGCGCGCTCGGCGGGTGGAAGATCCGCATCATGCGCGCGCCGCGCGGCGACCCACGGCTACCCGCCCCGGCCCCGGCGTGGGGATACCCGCCCACCTCACCGGCCGCCGCGACATCCCGGGACTGGCCGCAACGGTAACCCGTGCAGATGGGCCAGCCACCCAGAGATGATGCCGGACAGCGCCCCGGTAGCCGAGGCCGCGCCCATCAGCGTGAACCGGAACCGCTCCAGCGCGCGCATGCGCATTTCGTGGTCGGTGCTCTGCGACTGGCCCGTGATGTGCTGCGCCTCCAGCGCGGACAGGCGGGCGGCGATGGTGACAAGCTCTTTGTAGACATCGAGCAGGGTCACGGCGCCCGATGCCTCCTGTGCGGACTCACCGGCCACGCTCAGCCCTTCCCGCCATGCATCCGGTACCAGGACTCGGACAGGATGCAGGAGGCGTCAGCGTGGAAGCCGAGCATCGACGCGGTCCAGCCCTGTACCGCGGCCAGCTGGCCACCGGGGGACGGCAGGGCGTCCAGGCAGACGGTCCCGTCCAGGGTCGCCAGCCACACCCAATAGCTGAGCCCATGGCAGGCTTGCTGCACCGCGGGCAGCTGCGACCGATTGCAGTAGATCGTGGCCGTGTCGGCCGCGACGTGCGTGTTCCTGGCGCGAATCCAGCCGGGCGCGGCAGCGGTCAGCCTGGCCACGTCGGCTGCGGTTCCGTCGATCTGCAAAATCGAGCACGCTGACCAGGCGTGGCCTAGCACGTCGATCATGGCGTGCGCGGGGAAGCGGGCCAGCTGCGCGGCAGGCCAGGCATAGGCGCCGTTGTAATACGCCATCACGAACGCGGCAGACGGCAGGACCTGCGGCGTTGTCGTGTCGAATCCCACCCAGCTTGGCATGTCCTGGATTATGCCCGGCCCGGCCCCTACGCTGAGAGGGCATCCTGACCCCCGTAATGGGGATCGTCCCGAAAGGCCCGCCGCGCCTCCATCCCCCCCCGGATTCCGCGGCGGGCCTTTTGCGTGCCCGGGAAAAACTTCCCGGAACAGCTTGCGTCACAGCCCGGTTGTGATGGTATTGTGGTGACATCACAACGGGATAGCCCCTAGCAGGGAGGATGCCACAATGAACACACGCCACTACCAGCCGCAAGGCCAGCACGGTAAGGCCATCGAGCACAGCATGGACACCGTGACCGGCCACACCCTCGACGTCGGCCTCACTCTCGACGGCGACGGGCGGCACGCCCTGGTCCGGCTCTGCGACGTCACGACCCTGCCCGGCAGGGCCATCAGCCTCACCCCCGATGAGGCCGTCGTGCTCGGCCGGTGGCTGCTCGAGCAAGCGCACGAAGCTGCCCTCAGCGACATGGACCGCGGGATCGATGATGAGTGAGCCCAAGCGTGATCACAACCTGACCCGCAATGAGTACGAGAAGCTCCGCGATATCCCCCGGAGCTGCATATGCCTATGGACGTGGCGAGAAAGGGCCCGCAGATGGGAGCGTGTGCACCCGGTCCGCGGCTGCCCGATCAGCGGGCACAACCGGCAGGCGGCCACCTGGCGGGGGGATGCAGCGTGAGCTACCCGTCACGGCCGCCGTCCAACATCCCGATCACTGACGCCATCGTCGGCCGCGACCTGGTCGCGGTCCGGGATGAGCTGAACGAGAAACACGGACGCTGGGTTCAGTGGCACGAAGTGCTGCGGACCCTACTGAACGCCTACGCCAAATGGAAGGCCTACCAGGACCAGGAGGGGCCGTGAACAGAGAGCTTGCCCGCACCATCACCATCGACCTCGCCCGTGATCTCGGCGCAGCGTGCGCCCTCGCCCGCGTCATCACCCGCGATCTCGGCCTCGATGACACCCTTGGCGCCGCCTGTGAGGCCGCCCGTGAGGCCGCCTATGACGTTGCCTCTTCCATTGACACGGAAGACCAGAAGTCGTGAGCCGCACACGCGGGGTGGCCCTGCAACGTGAATTCGCCGCCTACCTGGCCCGCGAGGGCTGGGTGGGCGCCGAGTCCGCGGGATCAGGCCGCCAGGGCCGGGACATCCTGGGCACCCCCGGGGTGGCATGGGAAGTCAAGACGGCAGGGGCGGCCAACCTGCGGCCCGCGGCGTGGATCGCCCAGGCGGCCCGTAACTCCGGGATCGGGGACTATAGCGCTGTCGCGTGGTTCCCGCCCGGGGTGGCCATGGGCTCCCCGGGCAAGGTGGTCGCCATGATGCCGCTCACCCACCTCGTCACGCTGATGAAGATGGCCCAGGTCATCCCCAGCTCACCAGTGCAGGTGATCGCATGACCGGCGACAGCGAAGTGTGGGGCTACATCGGTGGCCTGCGTGAAGACCTCGCCCGTGCCGAGGAGCGCATCCACGACCTGGAACTCGAAGTGACCACAATCTTTAACCGCCTCGAAGACCTTGGCCGCGCCGAGAAACGCATCCAGTCGCACGAGAACGCGGGGCCGTGACCGTGTTTGAGGGGCTGGGGCTCCGCGTAGCACGCCCTAGCGCGGCTACCCCGGCCCACCCGACAACCTACCGGCCGTCACCACCGGCCGCTGGACTTTGCATTGCTGCACGCGGCGCAAGTGGACGAGATCATCGCCACATGGGAGGGCAAGTGACCCCCTACATCATGTATGAAGCGCGAGCCGCGATCGACGACTGGAGCCTGCACCGCGAGAGCTGCACGCTGTGCAAAGGCGGGCGGCCCTCGTGCTGCCCGGACGGAACGATGTTCCTCGCGCAACTCCGCATCGCGACGCAGGCGCTCCATGAGGACCGGGAACGGCTTCGTGACCAGCGGCGCAAGTCAGCGAACTAATCAGGATGCCGGAGGAGGTCAGGTGAACATCGAGGTGACGATCGCCCGCGCAGAGGCCCGGGCCGCACGCCGGGCGTGGAAGGACCACGGCAAGACCTGCCTCTGCGTGTTCCGGCACAGAGCGTGCAGCGACGGTGAGCGGCTCCGGCGATGGCGCAGCGCCGCTGAAGCGCAGCTCAGGGCCGCCGAGACGGCAGCCGGGCAGCCGATACCGGGGCAGGGAACCCTGCTGTAGGAAAAAAAAGTTAGACGCCCCGGCCCGAACCGCTTGCGCGGCACCCCTGGGCCGGGGCTAAGTTAGGGGTTACCTAATAACGTGATCACATCATATTGCGGCGGGATCGGAATAGGGAAGCCCTATAGGCCGATCCCAGATAAAACGCTGCCCAAAATTTTGGGGGCCGCAACGTGGCCTTGCCCTTTTAGGGGGGCAGAGCCCCCCTAAGACCCCCACTAAGACCAGCGTTCACCCACGACCGGTGCAACCGGTCGTGGGTGAGGTGGTCAGGCTAAGCTAAGCAACCCCGCTACCTGTAGTAAGCGCGCGCGGGCGCGCGCGCGCGCGAGGCGGCGCGACAGAAGGGGACAACGATGCCTGGCTGTTTCAAGTGCGGCACTGAGGGTCACTTCAGCCGTGACTGCCCGTTCAGTCTGGACGAGCTAGTGAAGGCTCCCGGCCCAGATCGGATCTGGATCGACTGCGCCGAGTGCGACCGGCCCGCGCACCTCCCAGCTGAGCAGGCACGGATCGGCTGGACCTGCCTCGACTGCCGCGACCCGGCCTGGCGTGAGCGCCTGGCTCCCAAGACCGGCGTCCAGGCCAATGCCGCCTACCGGCCGCCCGCCTCCGAGCTAGCCGACGCCCGCGGCTGGGCTGAAGACATCCGCTTCGCGATGGGCTGGACACGCGGGCGCAAGGCGCAAGAGCAGATCCGGCAGTGGATACAGGGCCAAGTAATAACCTAGTGTTAAGTCGCTAAACGTCTAGCGATCCATGCAGGTCAGGACATTAAACCCGGCGCCGACGAGAACAAACACTAAAACCCGAAAACAGCAAAACATGAGGCATTAGGGACCACCGCGGCGGAGCGGGATAGCTGTCCGTAATTAAGTTAAACACAGGGTTATCCACAGGGCGGCTGGAAAAGTGGACAAACAAGGGGGGGGTATTGTGAGCGGTCCAGTGGGACGCGACTGGCTGCGAGCGCCGATCGTCTGCGAATGCCAAGGGTGCGGCGAAGAATCGCCCGAGCTTACCGGCGAGGCCGAGGTGTTCAACTGGCTCTCCAGCCATCGGGACCTGTGCGCGGAAATACACGTCAAAGGCGTGACCCTGCACAGGAAGCGCGAAGGCACGGGAGAGACAACGAGCTCGAGCTCGGCTAACCGCGCGAAGAACGACGGTGACTAAACGTGAGCGACTTCGGATACTGCTGCCTGTGTGGCAGGGAACGCGAGATCGACGGCGACCGGCTCTGTTCCCCATGCGGAATACTCGAACAGTGGGGCCTGGTTATCCGCGGCACCGGAGGCCGCATCAGGAGCGTCAAAGGCGCCGCCCCATGGATCGGATGTTTCTGGGACTGACAGTTAGCCTGGCTAACCATCCGATCAGGATTGGTCTAGACCAGGCGCGCGGAGATGGTTAGGCTCGCTAACGACCCCCACCGGATA
>Ga0335077_10002973_pt1 | contig 20333 bp, 20 predicted proteins | sample Lox_Sample_31_FD_207151 | JGI IMG/M metagenome (GOLD analysis project Ga0335077, IMG submission 207151) | Soil microbial communities from Loxahatchee National Wildlife Refuge, Florida, United States - Lox_Sample_3.1 | ecosystem: Environmental > Terrestrial > Soil > Wetlands | place: USA...
GTCGCCACGCTGGTCACCCGATGGACTTCACATTCTAGCCATGCGACGAGACAGCGCAGAGTTAGTGCTTTACGACGTCAAAACCCAGAAGTGGTCTTCTTTAGCGAAAATGCTCGTGAACTGGCCGGGGTGGTCTCACCGTGGAGACTACATCTACTTTCATGGGGCTATTCCCGGAAGTCAACAGGGAGTGTTCCGCGTACGCGTGAGCGATCGCAGGCTGGAACTGGTGTTCAGTCTGAACGATTTTCGGCAACCGGCCAGCACGAACTGGGGAGCAGGGAATGGCACCGGCGCCACTGGCTGGGGAACATGGACAGGGTTGGCCCCCGACGATTTTCCGCTGCTGTTGCGCGACGCAGGCACGCAGGAAATCTACGCGCTCGACGTGGACCTTCCCTGAGCCAGCGTGTTCTCCACCGCGCCTGGGGCAGGTAGAACCAGGTCAAGCAGTCGGGGAATTATTTGTCGATGTCGCGGTGGACGACGCGGGTGGCAAAGCCCTTCTTTTCGAGCGCGTGCTTCATCCACTCCGCCATCATCACGGAGCGATGCTTCCCGCCGGTACAGCCGAAAGCGATAGTAAGGTAACTCTTCCCTTCCTCGATGTAGTGGGGAATCAGATAAGTCAGCAGGCCCTGCATGCGCCGCAGGAATTCTCCCGTCTGGGGGAACGACTGGATGTATCGCCGCACCTGCGGATCTTTTCCCGTGTAGCGCCGCAGTTTCGGCACAAAATGAGGGTTCGGAAGGAATCGCACGTCAAACATCAGGTCGGCGTCCGTCGGAACGCCGAATTTGTATCCAAAGCTCACCAGTGACACCAGCAGCGGCCGCCGGCTTTCGCTCTTGAAGCGCTCGTTCACGAAGTGCCGCAATTCGTGCACGTTGAATTGCGACGTGTCGATCACCACATCCGCCAGCTTGCGAATGGGCTCCATCAGCGCACGTTCGTGTTGCAGACTCTCGCGCACCGAGAAGTCCTTGCCCAACGGGTGCGGCCGCCTCGTTTCGCTGTAGCGCCGCAACAGCGCGTCCTCGTGCGCCTCAATGAACACAAGGACGATCGGATGCTCCCGCCGCAGATGTTTGAGCAGCCCAGGCAGCTTTTCCAGTTGCAGCCCTTCCCGAGCATCCACCAGCAGAGCCGCCCTCGCGAAATCCTCCTCCCCCGCCGCATGCAGCTCCGCAAAAATAGGGATCAACTCCACAGGCAGGTTGTCCACGCAGTAGTAGCCCATGTCCTCGAACGCCTTGAGGACCGTGCTCTTCCCCGACCCGGAGAGCCCGGTGAGAATGACGAGTTGGCGTCCTTGTCTTCGGCCGTTTCGTGAGTGGCGGGCTATGCGCTTCACGGCTGCTGCAGGCTCAGTTCTTGACCCGGCGTTGATGCGTGCTCGGGATTCTCATGTCTTCCCGGTATTTTGCCACCGTGCGGCGCGTGACGTGAATTCCGTTTTCGTCCAGTTTCTTGGCAATCTGTTCGTCGGTCAGAGGCTTGGTGGGGTCTTCTTCATCAATCATCTTTTTCACCAGGCGCTTCAGAGTCAGCAGCGACATCCCGCCGCCTTCCGGTCCGTTGACCGCCTCGCTGAAAAACGACCGCAGCTCGATCACGCCCTGCGGCGTGTGCGCATACTTGTTCGCTACGGCCCGGCTCACCGTTGAGGGGTGCACGCCCACCTCTTCCGCCACTTCCTTGATCATCATCGGCTTCAGCGCGTCCGGTCCGTGATCCAGAAACTCCCCCTGGCGCGCGATGATCGACTGGCACACGCGCAAGATCGTGTGCTTTCTCTGCTCGATGTTCTTCATCAACTGGATCGCCGCCGTGAACCGCTCCTTCACGTAATTCCGCACGTCCTTGTCCGCAGCATCCCGCACCAGCAATCTCCGGTACGTGGGGCTCAGCCGCAATTGCGGCATGTCGTCTTCGTTCAGGAAAACCTGCCAAAGGTCGTCCACTTTTCGGAAATAGACATCCGGCTCGACCAGCCGCGGCTCGGTTTTGTTGTAGCGCAGACCCGGCCGTGGATCGAGCTTCTTGATGGCCTCGATCGCATGCTTCACGATATCGATCGGCCGGTTCAGCGCCCGGGCGATCTCCTTCAACTGATTTGCCTGCACCTGTTTCAGGTGTTCGGAAACAATTTGCTGCGCCAGGGTATTCTGTGGATCGAATGCCTTCAGTTGCAGCAGCAGGCATTCCCGCAAGTCCCGCGAGCCCACTCCGATCGGGTCAAACTCCTGCACCACCGCCAGCGCATCCTCCAGATCGTCCTGCGAATACTTCCCCTCCTGCGCCAATTCCTCCATCGAGGCGGTCAGATATCCGTTCTCATCCAGATTGCCGATGATGCTTTCCGCGATTTCCTTGACCGCGTCGGAACAAATGGTCACGCTCAACTGCCACATGAGGTGGTCGGTCAGTCCCGCCGGCGACGACAGAAACTTCTCGAACGACGGCCGCTCCGAAATCTCCCGCTCTTGCGACTGCCCTCCATCTCCGCCCGTGTCCAGATATTGGTTGAAGAACGTCCCCACGTCGAATTCGTCGAACGGATTGGGCGCTTCCTTCTCCGGCACCTTTTCCGTTTCCTCCTTCAGAAATGTCTCATCGCTGTAATTGTCGGTTGCCGTGGGCTCTTCGCTCAGCTCTTCAAGCACGGGATTCGCGATCATCTCTTGATTGATCATTTCCCGAAGCTCCAGCCGGTTCAGCGCGAGCACGCTGACCATTTGCACCAATCCTGGCGTCAGGATCTGCTTCTGAGCGACCTTCAGGTTGAGTTTGAGTCCTTGCCAGGCCATTTTTCCTGCTTACCCACTCCTAGGATAGCTCTAATTCAGCCGGAAGTTATCTCCAAGATAGACCCGGCGGACTTCCGGGTCGTTGCTCAGGTCCAGCGGAGTGCCCTTCTTCATGATTTTCCCATGATTCACGATGTACGCGCGATCCGTTACGCTGAGTGTTTCTCTCACGTTATGGTCGGTGATCAAGACGCCAATTCCAGAGCGGCTCAACTCCCGGATCAGATCCTGTAAGTCCTTCACTGTCAGCGGATCGATGCCGGAAAAGGGCTCATCCAGTAGAATGAAGGAAGGCTGCAACGTCAGCGACCGCGCGATTTCCAGCCGACGCCGCTCTCCCCCGGATAGCATGTAGGCCTTGCTGTGCCGGACCATCTCCAAGCCCATTTGCGCCAGGAGTTCCTCCAGCCGGTCGCGCTGCTGCTCCGGGGTCAACGGCAAGGTCTCCAGTACAGCCAGCAGGTTCTCTTCGCTCGTCAGTTGCCGGAAAACCGAAGGTTCTTGTGGAAGGTAACTGATCCCATTCCGCGCTCGCAGGTACATGGGCAGGTCGGTGATTTCCTCGCCATTCAGCAGCACACGCCCGGAGTCCGGACGTGCCAAGCCCACAATCATGTAAAAGGTCGTCGTTTTCCCCGCCCCATTGGGGCCCAGGAGTCCGACGACTTCGCCTTGTCCGATTTCCAGTTCTATGTTATCGACTACCTTGCGTCCCCGGTAGGACTTGCTGAGATCGACGCCTTGGAGTGTGGGCATTCCGCTTCACGCGGGATCGCTAGGCGGTCCCTCTATTTCTGGACCCGGTGTTTCGTCAAAGTTCGCATCCCATTGCCCGAGTCGACGACGATGGTATCATCCGCCATATTGAAGGTCAATTCACGCCCTGTCGTCGTTCCTTCGGTCGCGTCGTACAACGTGGGCGTTCCGCCGCTCAGCACGAATTTCCTGTCCGCCGCGGTATAGACTCCTTGCTCTGCCGTCCCCCGCCGGTCTCCCTGCTCGACCACGACGCCGCCCATCGACACCGCACGGCTGATCTGCAGCGTACCCTCGCCAGACTGTTTCGCGTCTCCTTGACGCGTGAAGTACAGATCGAGCGCCGGTCCTCTCATTCGTTCGTCTTCCGACTGCACCACCACATTCTTTTCGAGATGTGCCCGATTCTCCGCGTCCCAGAAAGTCAGAGTCGCCGCGGAGACGTGCCAAACCTTTCCCTGTTTGGACGCGCTGCCGTTCGCCGACACCTGCGGAAATGTCGCTCGCACATTCCCGTTCCCCTTCAGCACGCGGCTTTCCCTGAGCAATTCGATCGTGTCCGCTTCCAGCACGGAAGGCCCCTGCCACAATCTTGCGTGCCCTGTGTAGAGCGCCTGCCCAGCCTTGGCATTTCCCGTCATATGGTCGGCGGTGACATTTGCCGGGGCAGGCGCCAAAGAAATGTCGCTCTTCTTCTTCGCCAAGTCGGTCGACCTGACTTTGCCTTCCGCCTCCATGTCGCCGCTCTCCTGCTGGAAGGTAATCTTCGCGCCGCGCGTCTCGCTGGTTTCGTCCCGCGCCACTGCCTGCCCGGTCAGGACGGCCGTCTGGGTCGCCCTTACGAACACAACCTGCTGGGCCTCCGCGCTGCGTTCGCCCTCCTTCATGTGCACGTGCCCGTGCAGCATCATCTTTGTCCAACCGCCTGCCGTATCCAGTTGGGTTTCACCTGCGTCTCCGGTAGCGGTCTGCACCGGTCGATTTTTCAATTCGCGTTGGGTCTCCACGTTCCCGGTCGCCACCAGGTGCTGCGCCTTCCCCGCTCGGCCAAAATCCACGCTCAATTTGTCCGCGCTGAGCCTCGAGCGCGCTTCCGCAGAGTCGCTCCACTCCATCGTTCCCCGCTCCAGTGTCTCTGCGCGTTGCAGCTGGCCTTTTTCTCCCGGCTTTTCTCCACTAAAACTCAGTTGCAACGCATTGCTTGTCAGTTTCCGGCTGTTGCCGGTGTTCGGCTCCTGCCCATTCAGGTGTACGCTCCCCCGCAGCGTCACCACCCGGGCCTGATTCGCTCGTGGCCACATATCCACAATTCCCTTCTCCGCCTGCATCTCTCCACTCGCCGAGTTTCCCTGTACGTGCCCTTCGGCTTCGACCGTTTTCACCCATCCCTCAGGCGCGAGTTCCGCTCTCAACATATCTGCTCGAAGCCTGGTCGCCTCCTTTTGGCCGTGAGAAACCAGTTCCGGCGTCTCGCCCCGAGCTCCGGCTTCGGCCACCAGCGCCTGTGCGCGAAATTGGGCGTCCATCAACATGCTCAGCTGTCCTGCGTAGAGTTGCTGGGTATCCGTCGTGGCCGTAGCAGGTCCGGAGAGTACAGCCTTCCTGGAGAGCTTGACCAGATTCAGGCTGCTTCCCTGCAACAGCACCTCTTTGCCCGCGGCTCCCGTTCTTGCCCTTGCCGTCAGCGGCTCCTCCGGCTGCAACGTGATCCGCACGTCCTTCACCAGCCGCAACGTGCCTTGTTCTGAAGAATAGACAGCCCCGACCCCCTCTCCAGATCCATTCGCAAACGAGAATTTCACCGGCTGCACCGTCTGCGCCTGTCCGGAGCTTCGCTCAAACGTGACGCCGCTCGTCTCAACGTGGATTACATTCGCTTTCGCGCCAAACCGTTTCTCCTCCCTTTGTGCGTCTTCGGCACTCTGCAGTTCCATCTGCACGATTCCACTGCACTGGATTGCGCCGTCTGTCTTCGCGTAATTGCAGCTCTGCGTGTGGATGATGTCGTGCCGCTCTCCGGTCTTCCCGTACACGGTGATCTTAACGTCTTCCAGCAAACTGATGTCCTGTCCCTTGAAATCCGTCGACTTCGAGGCCTGCACCGTGAAAATCGTGCGGTCGCCCTCGTTCTTCGAGAGGGTCAATCCGATCGACTGCCGTTCCTTGTCCTCGGTTAAGGGCGGTGGCGCCTTGGTTCTCTCGACGTGCGCTACCCACTGCCGGTATAGATAAATTCCTCCGGTGATTCCGGCCAACACCATGGCCGCGAGCGCGGACCACCGCGCGTAGCGCGCCGCATCGCTCCTCTTCATGTTTTCAGTTAATCAAAATTCCGAGGACGTGTACACCGGTCACCTTTCAGTTCCAAGTCCTAAGTCGTAAGTTTCAGGCGGGTCGCTTCCTGGTTGAAAACTCGCACCTTGTATCTTCTTACTGTAGGCACGGGCTTCTGAGGCGGTCCGCCAGATCAACTTGAAGTTTTTGGTTTTGAATTTTCTTTGCTAGAGCCCCAAATCTTCGAGAGGAGCTTCGCGCGAGCCGATTCTGGAACTTAGGACCTGGAACTTACAACTTGTACCTGACAACTTCGATCACCCTGCCGCTTCTCCCGCGCTCGCCGGCAAAATCCCCAGATTTGCCGCCGCAACATTATCCCGGTTCGTATTCTTTACCAGGTACATCGCCTCGTCCGCCAGGTGCAGCAGTCCCTCTTTCGTCCTGGAATCTCCTGGAAACGCCGCCAATCCTACGCTCGGCGTGATATGAATGTTCAACCCTTCCTTGGACAACCACTCCGTCCCGCGGATCAGTCGATGCAAACGCCGGGCCACGTTGATCGCGTTTTCTTTCGACGTCTGCGGCAGCAGGATGACGAACTCGTCTCCCCCGTACCGGAACGCAAAATCGATCAGCCGGCAATTTGTCTTCAGCGCCTCACCGATCTCGGCCAGCAGCCGCGAACCTACCAGGTGCCCATGCGTATCGTTCACGAGTTTGAAGTGGTCCAGATCTATGAAAACAATGGAAAATTCATAGTTGTAACGCTGCGACCGGTAAATCTCCGTGTCGAGGATGAAACCCATATGCCGTGCGTTGTACAGGGACGTGCAATCGTCCTTGATCGTCAATTCGTGAATGCGTTTCACGTGCCGCGCGTTTTCCAGTGCAATCGCCGCAAAATCCGAAAGTGCCTCCAGCAACTTCAAGTCCCTCGGATCAAACCCATCGGCGCCCACGCAATTGATGAGTTCAATCACGCCCAGGCAAGTGTCCCGGAATTTCACCGGCACTGCCACGATCGACCTCGTCTCCATTTTTGTCTTCTCGTCGACCTTGCCGAAGAATCGTGTGTCCTTCGACGTATCCGGGACGATCACCACTTCGCCGTGCTGAGCCACCCATCCGGCAATGCCCTGGCCCACTTTGACACGCACGTCCTTCAAGGCCTGTGAGGCCTTCCCCACGGCTAACTCGAAATACAATTCCTGTTTCGGCTCGTCCAGCAGGAGCAGGGACCAGTTGTCCGGTCTCAAAAATTCATCAATCTTTTCCATGATCGTCCGCAGCACCTGGTCGAGCTGCAGTGACGATGTCAACGCCTTCCCCAATTCCTGAAATACGGCGATTTCCCCGGCTTCGCGGCGTTCCGCAGGCACACTGGGATTGCGCCGACGTTCCACGTTAGGGAATTGTTTGACTTCCTCAATGCTCACGGAAGCAGTTCTCCCCGAGGAAATAGGAATCCGGGATGAGATCATCTCTGATCCCTTTGAATTCCGACACTTATCCCTGCCAATCTCGGTCAGTATAGGCACCTATGAAAATGCAACGCAACCTGCTCGTGGTACAGGCGTTCTCATCTCGCCATCCTCTGAGTTTGCAGTTTTCAGTGGCTGCATGCCAAAAACGGGCATGCGGCCGCTGCGCGAGCTGGGCAGGATTGGGTATGGTGCAGACATGGAGAGAAGGATGGGCCAACTCAAGAAACGTGCCTTGCGTATTCTTCCCAGCGAACCGGTTCCTCTTCCTTCTCTCCGCTGATACACTCATCTCTGACAGGCGAGGGCATGGCCAGGGGAAATTTCGGCGAACGTCTGAAGCGCGAACGCGAACTGCGTGAAGTTACGCAGCAAGAAATCAGTTCCGCCACCCGAATCGGCTCCCATTTCCTGCAAGCTCTCGAAAATGAAGAGTGGGAAAAACTTCCCGGCGGTATCTTCAATCGCGGGTTTGTCCGTTCCATCGCGCGCTACCTGGGTCTCGACGAGGAAGCGCTCCTCGCCGAGTACGACCTCGCCCACGGCACGCAAGTTGCTTCCCCTGCCGAGCGCCCCGAAGACCGCATCCCCGCCCCTCCGCGCTGGCTTCCCTTTGTCCTCCTGCTGGGCGTGCTCGCGCTGCTCGTGGGTCTCACCGCCGCGGGCGTTTACGGCTGGCACTACTTCCGTTCACGCCATCCGCGAACCGCTTCTCCGGCATCGAGTTCCGCCCTTCTTCCAGGAAGCGCCGAACCACAACCCTCTTCTTCCCCCCCGCCTGCAGCCCCTCCGTTGGATCTATCCGTTTCCCCCAGCGCCTCCACTCATTTGCGCGTTCTCTCCGACGGCAATCTGGTCTTCGACAAAGACATCCACCCCGGCGTAAATCTCCATTTCTCCGCCTCCAATGGCTTTGAGGTCACGGCCGCGGACTCCGCCGCGGTGTTGCTGGAAATGAACGGCCGGGCTGTTCCGCCCATTGGCTTACCCGGTTCCTCCGGTACAATCAAACTGACACGCGACGATTTGAGGTAGGCGTACCGTGGAAACTCTCTCCCCTGAAGTCCTCGAAGATCTGCGTCATGATCGCGCTCCCCGCGAGCGCAAGATCGCCGTCTGCTCCACCGGCGCTCACATTCCTCCCGTCGATCGCGTCGAGATTCTGACCGTTTTGTCGCACGACCCGGACGAGATGATCTCTTCCCGCGCGCAGGAAGCCCTCTTGTCCTGTCCGCAGGAAGCCTTTCTCGAAGCGCTCAAGCGCGAAAGGGCACTTTCCGCTCTTTTTGCCTACGCGGCAAGATCCCTCGCCAATAAACCCGGCGTCGCCGATGCCATGATCGCCAACAAGAATTGCGGCGGCGAGCACCTCGCTCTCCTGGTGCCGAGCCTTTCTACGGCGCAGATTCAGTCCCTTACGGACGAACTCGACCGCATTTCCGCTTCCCCCGCGTTGGCCACGGCCCTGGAACATTGCACTTCGCTCACCTCGGATCAGCGCAACATCCTCCAGGAACTTCGCAGTTCGATTCCTGCGGGTGATGAAAAGACCCTTGCGGAAGCCGCCGCGGAAGCCGAGCCGAATCCCGCCCGCCGTCAGACCTTGCTCCAGCAAATCAGCCGCATGACCGTCGCGCAGCGAGTTCAGTATGCCATCAAGGGCGGCTCGGACGCTCGCCGGACTCTTATTCGTGACGCCAGCAAAGTCGTTCAGCGGGCCGTGCTGCAATCGCCCCGCCTAACTGACCAGGAAGTCGAGGCTTTCGCTTCCATGTCCAGCCTTACCGACGAAATTCTCCGTCTTATCGCCAACAACCGCATTTTCCGCAAAAACTACTCGGTCGTGCGCAATCTCATGAACAATCCCAAAACTCCGCTCGACGTTACCCTGCACATGCTTCCACTTCTGAATGCCATCGATTTGAAAAAACTCTCCAACAACAAAAACATCCCCGACACCCTGCGCACCACGGCCTCAAAACTCGTGCGCACGCGCGCCGATCAGAAAAAGTAATATTCTCTCCACCGCCGGCCCGCTGCTTTTTGCGTTAAACTGGTTTCGTTCTTTCTCATGGAGGATTCCCCCATGTTTCTTCGCAGATTTGCCGGCGCATTCCCTCTCGCCGCTCTTCTCAGCTTCGTTTTCGCGGCGTGCGCCCAGGCTCCGGCCGATCCGTGGAACGACTCTCAAACGGTGCAGCCCGCGGCCCTCAATAAGGAACTCTCCGATGCCAAAACCACGCCTCTCATTCTTTTCGTCGGCTATCAGCGTCTCTTCAACGCGGGACACATCAAGGGAACTCAGTTCCACGGCAGCGGGGGTAGTGCCGACGGTCTCGCCCAACTCAAAGCTTGGGCCACTCCGCTTCCCCGCTCCGCCAGCATCGTCATTTATTGTGGCTGCTGTCCCCTGTGGCACTGCCCTAACGTCCGGCCGGCTTTTGTGGCGCTTCGCGACATGGGCTTCACCAAGGTCCGCGTTCTCCTTCTCCCCACCAGCTTCGAAGTCGATTGGGCCGAAAAAGGCCTCCCCTACGACAGGGGCCAATGACCTCTACTCCGCGTTTAAGGTGACTCTCCCCACCGCTCCTGTTATTCTCTTCCTTCCAAAATCTGCTCCCGGAGAGTGCACCGTATGCGCAAATCGCTTTGCCTTCTTCTTTTGCTCGCCGTCGTCCCCGCTGTTTGCGTCCCGCAGTCTCCCACTTTGTCATTCGACGGCAACTCCTGGTGGGCCCACGTTAGATTTCTCGCCGACGATTCCCTCGAGGGCCGCGACACCGGCAGCGAAGGTCTCCGCAAAGCCCAAGCCTACGCAGTCGATCAGCTCCAAAAGGCCGGTCTGCAACCCCTCGGCACAAAGGGCTTCCACCAGCCCGTCCGCTTCCGCCAATACGAAGTCGACGAATCCAAGTCCTCTCTCGCCTTGCTGATTGCCGGCGAAACCAAGTCTCTTTCCTTCGCCGATGACGCCTTCTTCTCCGCCCGCGCCACGCACGAATCCGCCCAACTTGCCGCTCCCCTCGTGTTCATCGGCTTTGGCCTGAAAATTCCCGAAAAAAACCTCGATGAACTCGCCGGCCTCGATCTGAGAGGCAAAGTTGTGGTCTACCTGGCCGGTTCTCCTTCGGACATCCCCACTGCTCTTGCCTCCCACTATCAGTCCGTCGGCGAGCGTTGGAAGACGCTCCGCGCTGCGGGCGTCATCGGCGTCATCACCATCATGAATCCCGCCTCCATGGACATTCCGTGGTCACGCATTTCTGTCAACCGCAATCACCCTTCCATGGATCTCGCCGATCCAGAATTCAACGAGACCCAGGGCCTGCAACTGGGCGTGATATTCAATCCTGCCTCCGCCGAACTACTCTTCACCGGCTCCGGTCACACCTTCGCGGAAATCGCTGCTCTCGGCAAAGACCGCAAACCGCTGCCGCATTTTCCTCTTGCTGCGGCTCTCAAGGCCGACGCGGTCATCCGGTCCACTGCCCTCGAATCGAGCAACCTCGTCGCCGTGCTCCCCGGCACGGATCCCGCTCTCAAGAACGAATTCGTGGTTCTCTCCGCGCATATCGATCACGTGGGCATCGGCGCGCCCATCAACGGCGACCGCATCTACAACGGGGCCATGGACGACGGCTCCGGCAGCGCCCTGGTCCTCGACATGGCCGCGAACATGAAAGCCCATCCCGAAGGGCACAAACGTTCCTTGCTGTTTCTGCTGGTCACCGCTGAAGAAAAAGGCCTTCTTGGCTCAAGGTTCTTCGCCGCTCATCCCACGGTCCCGCTCAAATCCATCGTCGCGGACATCAACGTGGACATGTTTCTCCCCATCGTTCCGCTGAAGGTCCTGAAAATCGAAGGCATCGAGGAATCCGATCTCGGCAGTCGTGCCGCCAGTATTGCGCAAGATCTCGGAGTCAGGCCGATCCCAGATCCTGAGCCGCTCCGTAACGCCTTCATCCGCAGCGATCAGTACAGCTTCATCAAACAAGGCGTCCCCGCAGTCAAAATGGACGTCGGCTTCGAACTCGGCACGCCCGAACAGAAAATCTTCAAGGACTGGCTCACCAACCGCTATCACGCACCCTCGGACGACGTGAACCAACCTGTCGATCTCCAGGCTACCGCCCTCTACGAGGAAATCACACGCCGGCTGCTGCTCGACACCGCCAACACCGTGGCGCGGCCTCGATGGAAGCCCGACTCTTTCTTTCGCCGCTACGCCTCTCAATAATCGCGGGATTGCTCCTCCCTTCCTCGTTGCGGTCGGGCCTGGAATCTCCCCCAGTTCACAAGCTATGCTGTCTACCAGCGGCCGGTGGAGAAACCGCTCCCTGAATGGATGTCGGGGAAGAAATCCATACGGATATGCATCAACGGTGCAGACTATGAGTCTATTGCGAATTTTTGTGCTTGCGATTGCGATCAGCACGCTTTTCTGCGTCGATGGCGTGCTCCCGCAGGCTGCTCCCCTGATTGCGAATATCGGCGGCCGCGAAACGACCAGCCTGGACGGCCAGTGGCGGGCCATCGTGGACCCATACGACGCCGGGTACGTGGATTATCACGCAAAGGCGCTGACGAGCACAGCCGCCTTCTTCACAAACTACAAGCCGCAGGTTCCTTCTGAGTTGGTCGAATATGATTTTGATACTTCCGGACAGCTCCTCGTTCCCGGCGACTGGAACACACAACGTGAATCCCTCCTTTTTTATGAAGGGAGCGTCTGGTATAAGCGCTCGTTCAACTACGCCAAGAAGCCAAAAAAGAGAGTGTTTGTTCACTTCGGCGCAGCCAATTATCAGGCGAATGTCTATCTGAACGGGGAAGAACTCGGCCAGCATGAAGGGGGATTTACTCCTTTTGACTTCGAAATCACGGATCGCGTGCGGCCCCAGGACAATTTCCTAATCCTGAGAGTCAACAACCGGCGCGCGAAGGAACTTGTTCCTACGGTTAACACAGACTGGTGGAACTACGGAGGCATAACGCGGCCGGTTGCCCTGGTCGAGGTCCCGGAAACCTTCATTCAAGATTACTTTGTTCAGCTCGCCAAGGGATCCACGCGGCAGATTTCCGGGTGGCTGCAGCTCAACGGCCCGCAATTGCGTCAGACAGTGACGATCAGAATTCCAGAGGCAGGGATTACCCAGACCGTCGAAACAGATGCAACGGGGCGAGCCCCATTCTCTTTCAAAGCGGACTTGGCGCTCTGGTCTCCGGAGAATCCCAAGCTATACGAGGTAGAAATCGCGGCGGAGACGGATAAGGTTTCCGACCGCATTGGTTTTCGCTCCATTCAGACCCGTGGCACGGACATTCTCGTCAACGGCAAACCCATTTTCCTGCGCGGAATCAACATTCATGAAGAAGCTCCCATGCGCTCCGGCCGCGCCTGGACGGAGGATGACGCGCGAACGCTTCTGGGCTGGGCCAAGGAATTAGGCTGCAACTTCGTTCGCCTGGCTCACTATCCACACAATGAAGCGATGCTGCGAATGGCAGACCAGATGGGTCTGATGGTATGGGGCGAGGTACCGGTCTATTGGACGATCGCGTGGGAAAATCCGGACACACTGCGAAACGCGAAGAACCAGCTCGCGGAGATGATCACGCGCGATCATAACCGGGCCGCCCTGATTATTTATTCCGTGGCGAATGAGACGCCCGTCAACGAGGCCCGCAACCATTTCTTGCGTGAACTGATTGACCAGGCACACTCCACGGATTCGACGCGTTTGGTTTCGGCCGCCTTACAAGCAGGAGAATTGGTCGCGGCGAATCACGTCACGATCACGATCAACGATCCGATCGCGGCCGATCTCGATGTCCTCGGCAACAATGAGTACATTGGGTGGTACGTCCGGAAGCCGGCCGACGCGGATGGCATTGACTGGGTTTCGACGTATGACAAGCCACTGATTATGAGCGAATTTGGCGGGGATGCGCTCTTCGGAAACCATGGCGATTCCAATACGCGCTGGACCGAGGAGTATCAGGAAAATCTCTACACTCACCAAATCGCCATGCTGAAGCGCATTCCCTTCCTTCGCGGCACGACTCCGTGGATTCTGATGGACTTTCGGAGTCCCCGCCGCACGCTTCCCGGAATTGAGGATTATTTCAATCGGAAGGGGCTGGTGACGCAGCGCGGCGAAAAGAAGAAGGCTTTTTTTGTGCTCCAGGATTTCTATCGGGAATTGAACAGTGTCCGCGACCGTTAGCATCGGCTTGGATAAGCGGCCAGAGTACCGGTTCGCCAGGTCACCAGACGCACGGCGCCCCTGGATTTTTCAATTCCCCGTAGGGATAATCCCCGCATTTTCCACCATGAGCACAACGGTCCGCTGTGGAGCTCGCGTGCGGTGCACGATGCCCTTGGGAACCACAAAGCCCTGTCTCGGGCTGAGGTTCGCCGTGCGATCGTGCAGGTCGATCAGAAGTTGACCCTCCAGCACGTAAAAGAACTTGTCATCCTCGTCGTGTTTGTGCCAATGATACCCACCCAGAAAGACGCCCAAGCTCACCACCGAGCCGTTCACCTGGCACAGGCTCTGGTTGTACCACCGGAACGTGCAGGCGTCCGCCAACGCTTTCTCTTCGACGATCTCCAAAGGCTTGTAATAGACGTTCAGGCGGGCTTCGTAAGGGAAGGACTGCGTGTCGCTCATTTTTGAGCCGCCTCAGACCCTCGCACGATGATTATCTCACGCTTACCGGCGCCACCACCCAGACATACTCCAGAATCTCGCTGCCTGTATTCGCGACGCTGTGCCGTGTGCCCGGCGGAATGTACGCAAGCAGATTCTCGTGCAGCGCCACGTCCGCATGCCCTTCGATCTTCGCCACGCCGCTTCCGTGCAGAATCGTCAGGGCCTCCTCATTCTGCCCGGTCGAATGCCAGCCCACACTTTCTCCAGGTTTCAGTTTCACCGAGCCTCCGCGCATCCCGCCTGTCTGCGGTGTGCCCTTCAGGAGTACGCAATCACCCCCGGCACACTCGAGCGAGAACGTCATGGGTTCGCGCTTCACCGTTTGCTCTTGCGCCCCGATGCGAATTCCAGCCAGCAAGCCGGCGGCTGTCAACACGGCCAGCACAATCCTTTTCATGCTCACCCTCCTTTCTTCCCCAGCCATGCTAACTGCATTTCGCTTTCGCATGAAATTCATCCGGGATAAAATTGCGCTTCTCGCTTCCTCGAAGAGCGACCGCCCTGAATGGCGGCGCCTTACGGGAAATGGAAACTATGAACATCGAGCAGCTTCGAAAAATTTGCCTGTCGTTCCCTGGTGCAACGGAGCAGGTCCAATGGGAAGACGATCTGCTCTTTAAAGTCGGCGGCAAAATGTTTGCCCTCACTCCGCTCGAGCCTGCACGGAACTGGCTCCTTCTGAAAGCCGCTCCCGAGGAGTTCGCGGATCTTACGGAACGCCCCGGCATCTTTCCCGCTCCCTATCTCGCTCGTGCGAAGTGGATCGCCATCGAAACTGCCGAGACCCTTCCCCAATCGGAGGTCGCCGCTCTCCTCAAAAGGTCCTACGATCTGGTCGTTGCAAAGCTTCCCCGCGCCGCACAGAAATCCCTCTCTGCAAAATCAGCAACATCGAAGGGTGTTCCCCGCAAGCGCGCGAACCAAAAAAGGCACCGCTAACACACTTGGAGGCTGTCCTTCCGGTCAGGAAATCCTTTCGCTACGCTCCTTCCCGTCTCCGCAACTCCCGGCTCCCGCCAGTGTTAATTTTACCAAGTGCCCATACGGAGGCCTCGCCTCGATCGACGCGGCGTCTCTTCCGGCACAGGTCCAAAATTCGCCAAGGAGAACCCACGACGATGAAGTCCATCGCCAGACTTGCTGTTTTCGCTTTCGCTTTTGCCCTGCTCCTCTCGCTCGGATCAGGCAGGGCGATCGCTCAGGAGAGGCACCCGGCCTATCTTCGTGCGCTCACCGATCTTCGCGCCGCTCGCGCCCATCTCGATCGCCATGATGGCGGTGAACTCCGGCACGAGGAAAAGGAAGCCATTCACTCCATTAACGATGCCATCGACGAGATCAAGAAAGCCGCGATCGAAGACGGCAAGGATGTGAACGATCATCCACCGGTTGACGCCGGCCTAGACTACACCGGGCGGCTGCGCCGCGCCCGGCAGCTCCTTGAGAAGGCCCGCCAGGACATCAGCCACGGGGAAGACAATGGTTTCGCCCGGGGTCTCCAACAGCGCGCCTTTGCCCACATCGACAACGCGATTCACCAAGTGGATGAGTGCATCCGCATCGTGGCTATGCGCTGACGAAAACGCGTCACTCTTCATGGCACCGCGGCGGTACCATGTGCGCGCCGCGGTGCCATTTTCTTTTCCACCGCGCACCCAAACGTGAGCTTCGATCTGTTAATTCCGATTTTCTGGTTTCAGTTCTCTGGAGACAGGAATCCACAGGGGGTCTTCAAGGAAACGGCAGACTCAGGCCTGGTTTTTGTATCCCACCGCTCGCCGCAGCGGTCTCGCGCCCGGCACCGGGAAGGTCATCTTCCAGAAGTTCGCGTCCGGGTTCACGAATTCCAGCCCGACGCTCATTTTCCCGTCGCGGTCGCGCTTCACGTGGGCAACCCGCGTTTCCATCGAGCGGCTGGTGTTTTCATTGACAATCAGCAGCGACTGACCGGGCACCACCTGCTCTTCCATGGCCAGCAGCGCCCCCTGCTGGTTGATCGAGCGGGTCATCGCGCGCACGCAGAACTTCTCACCCATTTCGTTCTGTCCGTGCACTATGACGGGCAAGGCCATGGCGACGCGGAGGGTGCGCCGGCGTTCCCGGTAGCGAAAATGCAAAACGCCCATGGAGACCTTCTCCTCAGCTTTTTTGATCCGCCTCGAACCGCATGCCGTGCCTGGTACGGAATCTGCGAACGGCTAGAGACGTGAGCGCCTCCGCCCGTGCGGGTAACACGCGCCTGGGTCTGCGGAACAGTTTGTCCTGAAGCTTCTCCGAGGACAATAGCTGGGCGGTACTAATTTACAGCCTTCTTATTCAGTACGCCAGTACTTCTCTCACCCGGGGGCCGTTTACCCGTCAATCCCCTCCAAGCCCAGACCCTGGCTCGGAGGCCAAAGGCCTGTCCCTGGGAGCGGGCGGGACTGGTTGAACTTGGGCGGCCAGTCCGGGGATCATGTGCCAGAACCATACCACCAGGATGCCGACATAGACCAGAAGAATCCCAAGGCTAACTGGGAAGGTGGTTCCGAACTTCCCGGGCCTGCGTACTTTTTTCCCAGTGCCTGCCACAGACGCCGATCATCCCTAGGGCCAGAACCATCGAAACCGCCGTTATGAAACTCACTGGGTTCGTTAATCCTTCACCATGGCCCAGACGTACCAGCTGGGGGGCCGCTCCGCCAAGGAGCCCGAAGCAAACGTCATCACCAGCCATGCCGCCGGTGCGACAATGCCGATCCTGTAGGCCCAGCGATCCTCCATGCAAAACAACAGGATCAAGATCGCCAGATAGACGAAGGTTTGATGGAAATGAAGCAGAAAGAAGTCCGGCTCCAGACAACTTAGCAGAAGAAAACAAAGCACTTGCAAACTGTTAGAGCCGTGATCTCTCGATACCCTCCATAACGTCCGCCTACGGGGTGGCGAGGCTTGAGGAAGATACTGGCCGCTGCAGAATTCAGGGGCCCGCCCCACACGCGCAGGGCAAGCAGCAAATGGGACACCACTTCCGGAGCTCAGATGGTTTGCTAGAAACATTTCTGTTGATTTCCCTCAGGTGCTTTCGCAAGGTGCAGGACGCCAAATGCCTCTTCTTTTGCGGCTTTGCGCACAATCCCCTGTTAAATTGTTAAATCTGGATCATTCGCCTCTCACCGGCTCAAGAAGGCGAATGATTCTGGGGCGCCACGGTTTCTTCCCCAACTCCAGCAGTGCCAGGGTCACCGGCAGATTGAATCTTCTTGGCCCCGCACTCCCCCGATTAAGGTAAAGCACTCCCCTACGCTCCGATTGCTCCGGTACATGGGTGCGGCCGCTTATGACAAAATCGAACTTGGCCGCATCGGGTCGTAGGTCCAGTTCGCGCAGATTGTGGAGAACGCAAAAGCTGGCGCCTCCGGCATGCACGATCGCTGCGGCTGGCAACTGCTGTGCCCAGGGCCCGGTATCCACATTGCCACGCACGGCGAAGACTGGAGCGATGCGCTTCAGCTTCGTGAGGATCTCTGGGTCGCCGACGTCCCCGGCATGCATGATCAGGTCGACCCCCCGCAACGCACGCTCCGCCTGGGGGCGCAAAAGCCCATGTGTATCCGCCAGGAACCCTACTCGCATCGGAGGAAACTCACCCCGTGCCTTAATGTGGTTATGGCGAGGCCCACCAGGAAAGATCTTGGAATGCCGAGGATCAGTCTTTTTCCAGGTATTCTTGGGGTATGTCGTCTTCGGCCACTTCTTTCGTATAGACCTCGGACTCGTCGGGATCCGGAGCCCTTTCGACCCCATTCAACACTTCCGCCTCGAATGACTGCCCCTCCTCCGCGAGCTCTTCCACACTCTCCGAATCAACCGCGGGATTGCTCGAAAGGCCCTGCGTATCGCCGGATTGGCCTCCCGAACGGGCCCCGAGTCCACGCCGATTGTAGGAGACCATTGCCGCTCCACTCGGCGTGCCCCGCAGAAATCGCCGGGCGCGCTTGCGCCGCCGAAGGGTACCTTTTCGTCCCCTTCTCCCGGTTTTCGACTTTGCCCGGCGAGGCTTCGGTTTGTGCAACCTGGACTTCCTGGGCTTGGCTTTTTTTGCTGCCATGGCTTGCTCCGCCTCTGCCTTGAGTCTATCACCGTCTCTGCGTCCTGATTCGTCTGAGTCCCAAGCTGCAAATTCCCAGAACGCACACTATAATGCAGAAAGCGTCGCGCATTTGCCGCTACAGTGTTGCCGGCCCTCGGAGGGTGTTCCCGCCATGGACAAGAAGGAGCTGCGAAGCCGCGTCGAAGAGGTCGGATTGGTTCCGGTCATCCGCACGTCATCGGCGGAGGATGCCCGATTTGCCGTCGAAGAAGTCTCCCATGGCGGCATTCCTATCATTGAAATCACCATGACCGTCCCGGGGGTGCTGGGCGTCATCCGCGAAGTGGTCAAGCAGGTTCCAGACGTTTTCATTGGTGCGGGCACTGTTCTGGACAAAGAAACTGCTCGCGCTTGCATCGATGCCGGGGCCCAATTCATCAGCAGCCCTGCGCTGGACATTCCCACGGTGGAACTCGTCGCAAAGAACTCGCAGGTGCTCATGATGTCCGGTGCCATGACTCCGACGGAGATCTTGACGGCCTGGAGAGCAGGTTCCGATTTGGTCAAGATTTTCCCCTGTTCCATGGTAGGAGGGGACAACTACATCCGCATGCTGCGCCGGCCGTTCCCAGATGTGCCGCTGATGGCCGGGGGCGGGGTCACGCAGCAGAACGCCGCGCATTACCTTCTCGCCGGCGTCTCCGCTCTGAGTGTGGGAAAGGAACTGATTCCGCCTGAATCAATGCTGTTGCATAAGCCGGATCGCATCCGCGAATTAACGCGTCGCTTTGTGGCCATTGTCAAAAGCACCCGCGCGCGGCTCGCCGAAGCCCAAGTCCAAGTCTCCCAATTCCGCTAACTTGCAGACTCCCTCTTCTTTTTCTTTTTCCTCTTGACAACCAGGAGGAGAGGCGTATCCTTTCTCTTGATTCTCAGGGGGAAGAAACCTATGGCAGACGAGTCCAGTGAGCTCGTCCAGGGCACCCTGGACATGCTCATTCTCAAAACTCTGGCCCTTGAACCCATGCACGGATATGGGGTTGCCTTGCGCATCGAACAGATCAGTAGGGGCGTGTTCCGCGTCAATGCTGGTTCGCTGTTTGTTGCCTTCCAACGGTTGCAACGAGACGGATTGATCAGAAGCGATTGGAGAGCTACCGAGAATAACAGGCGAGCAAAGTATTACGCTCTAACTGAGCAAGGACGAAAAAAGCTCAGCAGCGAAACTCGCGAATGGCAAAGGCAAGTGGCGGCCATCGCCAGAATCTTGGAGGCGTCATAACGGGCCATGTCACTCCTGCGAACCGCAGGCAGTGGACTACGATCACTGTTCCGAAAAGAACGGGTCGGACGGGAGTTGGACGAAGAGTTGCGCGGCTTCCTGGAGATGGCAGCCGAAGAAAAAATGAAGCAGGGGATGAGCCGCCAGGATGCGGTCCGAACGGTGCGACTAGAGCGGGGGAACCTCGAAGTCACAAAGGAAGATGTCCGCGCTGCCGGCTGGGAATCCTTCGTGGAAAGCTGCTGGCAGGATCTGCGCTTCGCGGCCCGCACGCTTCGCAAGAACCCCGGCTTCACCTATGTCGCCGTGCTCACCCTCGCTCTCGGCATCGGCGCAAACACGGCCATTTTCAGCGTTGTTTATGCGGTGCTCTTGAAACCCCTGCCCTATGCAAGAGCAGATCAGCTCTTCAACGTGTTTCAGGTGAAACCTCAGGAGGGGATCACCGGTACGGGTTGGTCGTATCCGAACTTCGTGGCGCTGCGCGAACAGAATCGTGTGTTTACTGAGATGGCAGGAAGTCAGCATCACCAACTCACGTTGACGGGACGCGGAGAGCCTAGGATCGTGGGCACCTCCGTGGTAACGCCGGAGTTTTTCTCGCTGTTCGGCGAAGCACCCATCGCGGGACGCATCTTTGCTCCGGAAGACGGCAAACCTGGAGCTCGGCCGGTCGTCATTCTGAGCGAAGGCCTGCGGCGAAGTTTTTTCGGGGCGGATCCACGTGTTGTCGGAAGCTTGATTGATTTGGACAAACGCGCGTTCACCATCATCGGGATCATGCCGGCGAAGTTCTACTTTCCCGTGATGAATGAAAGGGACCAACTGTGGATTCCTCTCATGCAGGACCCTCTCTTCAGGAGTTGGTTGGAGCGAAGGACCGGACACTGGCTCCAGGTTACCGGCCGATTAAGGCCGGGAGTATCCATGGCACAGCT
>Ga0335077_10002975_pt1 | contig 20329 bp, 9 predicted proteins | sample Lox_Sample_31_FD_207151 | JGI IMG/M metagenome (GOLD analysis project Ga0335077, IMG submission 207151) | Soil microbial communities from Loxahatchee National Wildlife Refuge, Florida, United States - Lox_Sample_3.1 | ecosystem: Environmental > Terrestrial > Soil > Wetlands | place: USA: Florida...
ACAGGAAGATTGTCGAACAGGGCGGGATATGCCCTATCTGCCACGGAGAGTTCACGAATTACAACGATATCGTACCGGACCACAGGGAACCGAAAGGGATGGGCGGAGCGTGGCGGGATGACCATCCGGACAATATTCAAGCCACACACTACTGGTGTAACGACGAAAAAGGATCGACAAGAATGGATGGCTGACGGCCGATCATCCAGTCTTTATTCAATCAACCTGAATATCCACACTTGATGCCGCATGAGTGCGCCAGTTGTGTGCCTCTGCTGCGAGCCAAGGAGGAAACTCTATGGCTCGCAAAGTCGGACAGATCATCGCACGAGGCGATCGCAGATGGCTCATCCGGGTCTATCTCGGTCGCGACCACGAAACCAAGAAACGCAATTACCACAACCGAACTATCCGCGGCTCAATGCGGGAGGCGCAAGCATATTTGACGAAGAAGCTACGCGAGCGCGACTTGGTCCGTGACTTGGAAGGAGCGAAGATCACGCTCAACGAGTACCTTGATCGCTGGCTTGAGACGGCTGTTAAACCACGAGTACGACAGAAGACCTGGCAAGATTATGACGGTATCCTGCAGCGGTACATCCGGCCCGGCTTGGGCGACAGAGTTCTTGTCTCAATGCGCCCAATGGACATTCAAACGACCTACCACGGAATGGTCGAGCGAGGGTTGTCGCCGCGGACCGTCCGCTACACACATGCGGTATTAAGGTCTGCGCTGCGGCAAGCCTTGCGATGGCGTCTGTTGCTCGAGAATCCTGTCGATGGTGTCAAAGTCCCGCAGCAGCTCAGAGGCGAAATGCGTTCACTCACGGTGGAGCAGGCTCAAGCTTTTCTCAGGGCTGCTCTGGCAACTCGGTTTGGCCCCGTGCTTGCGGTGGCGCTCACCACCGGGATGCGGCCCAGTGAATATCTGGCTCTGAAATGGCAGGACCTCGACTGGACACGGCAAACAGCTAGCGTGGTGCGGAGTGTTCGGAGATTAGATGGGAGATGGTGTTTCTTAGTTACCAAGCGTTCGCGAAGCCGTCGTCCGATCAGGCTACAGAGTTGGATTGTTGCCCTTCTTCGTGATCTGCAGACGAAAGCGAGTGCGCAGGAGTATCCGGAGGCCCACGACCTAGTCTTCAGGACGCAATTGGGACACCCAATCAGTGCCGATTATCTCGCGAAGCAGTTCAGATCGATACTCGAGGCCGCGGGTGTGCCGAGAATGAGGCTATATGATTTGCGCCACTCGGCGGCCACCATCGCGTTGGCGGCCGGAGTGCCGCCGAAAGTTGTTTCTGAGCAACTCGGTCACGCCGGCACGGCATTCACGCTGGACACTTATGCTCATGTGCTTCCACACATGCAGGACGAGGCTGCCGCAAGAGTAGAGGCTCTGCTCTGTCGACAGACGGCGTGACGAATCGTTAACGACCAACAGCTCGGCACCCGATACGATCGCGAGGCAATAACAACAATGTATTCGGGTGCCGAGAGTTGATCAGCAAACCGGGCGGCTTGACGGGATCGCGGTCCCGTTGCTTTTGTTTCTTTCCAGTTTCCGGATAGCTAAAAATAACCGGTCCAAATCTGTTTGCACCTTATTTCAGCGTAAGCTCCTTAATAATCAAACAGTTTGGCCGGTTATTTTCGGCTTAACTGGTCCAATCTGTGCACGCGCCCTTAAATCTCTCCATCTGTTTGAGTTACACGCGCGCGGGCATCACGATTGGCCAGTTAAGCCGACTAACCAACCAAAGAAGGATGAGCGCAACTGGTTGGTGAGGCTATAATTGTGCGCACCGATGGCTCTCACCGTTGGCAGCAAACTGGGGCCCTACGAAATTCAATCGCAACTGGGCGCGGGCGGGATGGGAGAAGTTTATCGTGCCCTTGACACGCGCCTCGACCGCACCGTGGCGGTGAAAGTTCTCGCCTCTCATCTTTCTTCTTCGCCGGAATTGAAGCAGCGCATGGAGCGCGAAGCACGAGCCATTTCTTCGCTGAATCATCCTCACATCTGCACGCTCCACGACATTGGCAGCCAGGACGGCACGAACTATCTCGTCATGGAGTATGTGGAGGGCGAGACGCTGGAAGCGCGCTTGCAGCGAGGGCCGCTTCCGTTGAAGCAGGTGCTCGAATATGGCATGCAGATTTGCGATGCACTTGAAAAAGCACATCGCGCCGGTATTGTTCACCGCGATCTGAAGCCGGGCAACGTGATGCTGACGGCATCCGGTGCGAAATTGCTCGATTTTGGGTTGGCGAAGCCGGCTTTAGTGAGCGTGCAGGCGACAAGCGGAAAAGGCAACCTTACACCTTCCACCCCGACGATGAATCTCTCCATGCTCACGGCAAAACCGGCAGCGCTGACCCAGCAGGGGACGGTTATCGGAACGTTTCAGTACATGGCGCCAGAAGTGTTGCAGGGGCAGGAGGCTGACCTTCGCAGCGACATTTTCGCCTTCGGTTGCGTGCTCTACGAAATGGTCACAGGGCACCGCGCGTTCGATGGCAAGACACAACTGAGCGTTATGAGCGCGATCCTGGAAAAAGATCCACAGCGGATTTCCGATCTGCAGCCGACTTCGCCTGCATTTCTTGATTACACCGTGCAGGCGTGCCTGGAGAAAAATCCCGAAGACCGCTTCCAGACTGCGCATGACGTGAAGCTGCAACTCGGGTGCATTGCGAAATCAGGGACACAGAGCGGATCACCGGCTTTGCACGTGTCGAGCACAAAAACTAAGTTGGTTGTGACTGCAATCGCCCTGCTTGCGCTGGTGGTGATCGCGTTAACTGTGGCTCTGGCAACCTCTCGGCCGCAGCGCCGCGTGCTACGCACCAATCTTCTTCCCCCCGAGGGAACCATTTTCGAAACTCTGTATCGCAACGGCGCCCCGGCATTGTCTCCAGACGGTACACACGTCGCCTTCATCGCCCAGAAAGACGGTAAGAACCTGCTTTGGCTCCGCTCGCTTGACCGCGTGGAATCCACTCCAGTGGGCGGTACCGATGACGCCTACTATCCATTCTGGTCGGCCGATGGAGCGGCCGTAGCGTTTTTCAAGCAGGGAAAGCTCTGGCGCACTGACCTGAACGCGACAGCACCAACCCCCATTTGCGACGCGCCCGAAGCCCGTGGCGGCTCGTGGAGCCATGGCGACGTGATCATATTTACTCCTTCGTTTGGAGGACCGGTCTTTCAGGTTTCGGCGGCAGGAGGAACTCCGCGACCGGTCACCAAGGTTCCCGTGGCATCCGCTTATTTGTCGGATCGGTGGCCTTCGTTTCTGCCGGACGGAAAACATTTTCTGTTTCTGCACAGCCCTTTTGGGACCTCGGGTGACCGGAACGAGGTTCACTGGGGCTCCCTTGATGGAACAGACCAACTCGTGTTGCAGGGGCGATTCTACGCAGCACAATACGGTGCGGGGCGGCTGCTGGCGGTGCGCGATGGTTCGCTTCTGGCTTGGAAATTCGACATTTCCTCCGGGAAAGTCGCTGGCGATCCGGTTCGGGTTGTGGACAAAATAGAAACCGACGACATCACGGCCTTACCGGTCTTTTCCGTGTCCGAGCAGGGAACTTTGCTTTATCAATTAAGTACGGGTGCAGTCGGTAATGACCGTCACTTCTGGATGGACGCGACGGGCAAGCACATCTCACAGCTTTCCGAGCCCTCCGTTTATGGACCGACCCGAATTTCCCCCGACGGCTCCCGCATCGCCATGGATGTGATAGGCCAGTCCGGCATCTCTCCCCTTTGGATATGGGATCTGAATGGTGGGACTCGTACCCAGATCTCCGCATCCAACCAATTTGCGGATACTCCCGTATGGTCGCCCGATGGACGCACGATCTACTTTGACATTTTTGGTGCAGAAGTTCGCGATGAACTGCATGTGGTCGCCGCTGACGGTTCGCAGCCAGAGCGGACGCTGATCAAAGCGGACCGCGATCTCATGCCCACCGACGTGACGAAGGATGGTAAGTGGCTCTTATATGAAGAAGCAGTGGCAGCTCCCAAAGACAACCATGAGTCCATTGGCTCTTCAAGTTTGCTCGCCGATGCCAATTTGAAGGCATTTCCGCTCACACCAGATGGAAAAATCTTTACCGTACTGGAGCACGTATCGAACGGCAGCAATGCGCGGCTAAAGCCCCTCGCTAACGACTGGATCGCCTACCAATCCACTCAATCGGGGCATGCTCAGGTTTATCTCACGCGCTTTCCGCATCCCGGCGCTAAGTACCAGGTTTCAAAAGACGGCGGTGCGCAACCGGTGTGGAGCACGGACGGCAAGACACTCTACTATCTAGACGCCTTCCAGAAATTGAGTGCTGTGGATATCGAAGTGGCGGGTGATTCGTTGCGCATGGGTCCGACGCGAAGTCTTTTCCAGACGGGTATCCGCCACTCCATTCCTACCGATGGCTACGATGTGTCGCGTGACGGCCGGTTCCTCGTGTTGAACTCCATCACCGAAAGTACCGCCCCAGTCGTATTGGTCACGAACTGGGATTCGGAGCTGAAGTGAATAAGGTCCGCTGTGAGCTGAACCATCTCAGCCGATCACCTTGGATTATGTATTTTCTTGGATTAGGTATTTGCCTGGATCTCCCCCCTATAACGGGCAAACCACATCTGAAGTGCAGTGTTCACCGTTGTTTTACCTAGGCCCTAATCGGAAAGCAAGCTCATCTCTTCAGTTCAGCCGGCCAATTCGTCAGCAACGTAATGGTTGTGGTTTTGGAACGATCACCGGTAAGGACGGCGAAACGCTGGCCATCGGGACTGACGTCATACAACGGCTCGGTGCGATCGGGAAGGTTGGGGAAATCCAGTTGAAACAGGGGGTGAATGGAATCGAGGCCGAACGTTGGCTGGGTATGAATCTGCGCCGCCATCAGCCGATTGCCCATGGTGACGTAGAACAATTCTTTGCCACCGAAACGGGCTAGCCATCCTCCGGCGGTCGAAACCTGGGCTTTCGATCCTGTCCCTGGGAACGGCACCACGTAAACTTCCGGTCGTCCGCTTTCGTACGAGAAAAAAGTTATCCAGCGGCGGTCGGGAGAAAATCTGCCTTCGTATTCACTGGCCGTCAGTTCCGCGGTTGCCGGCGGCCGAAACGCGGGTCCTCCATCCAGAGGCAAGCTCCAGTTCGAGTAAAACCCTTGCTTACTGCTCAAGTGCATCGACAGGAATTTTCCGTCGCGTGACCAATCAATGGGGATCCCAAACTCGTCCACGTCATTCTTGTAAACAATGGACTCCGGGCGGCTGCCATCCAGCGCCATGCGACGGATCGACCAGTTGCCACCGTAAGCGAAGTAGGCATAGGCGAGTTGCTTTCCATCCGGAGACCAGGTCGGACTGATATCTTCTGATCCAAAGGTGATGCGAGCGGGAGGGCCCCCGGCTGCGGGGTAGACCCAAACATCTGTGGTTCCCGATTTAGGGTCGGTAACCGTAACGGCAATCCATTTCCCATCGGGAGAAAATCGCGGCCACCCGTAAAACGCAAGCGAGCCCGGCGTCGCGATGACGTTACCATTGCGATCGAATACTTTCAGTTCCGATTGGGCCGAACTCTCGTGATACGTCAGTACGCCATTGGTCGAGGTTGAAAAAAATCGCGCATTCCCCAAAACCTGCGGCTCACCCGAGACTTTCCACGCGCGTGTGTTGAAGATCTGGGCCATGATGTGCCCGTCACGGGAAAAGAGCAGGTAGCCCGAGGCGAATTGCGGCATCTGGCCCACTCCCACGACCACTCCATCTTGCGCAGGATTGCCAAGTTCCCCGAGTCTGACCTCGTAGGGGGCGTTCGAAATGCGAACGGAAAAAAGGAAGTGTTTGCCATCGGGGAGAAAAAAAGGTTCATTGTGCGAACGGTCCAGCTCCTTCATTTTGGTCGCGGGGGAAACCTGTCCGCCCGATGCCGACACTCGATAGATCGGACCAAACAGGTCTTTGCAGAACAAAATGGTGCCATCCGCGTTCCACGTGCCACCGCCGCTCTCGTTGGCTACACCGTCAGCGACCATTTGCGGCGTTCCGCCGGCAATCCCGATTTTCTTCAGCTTTCCGTCTGCCGCAAAAGCAAGCGACTGGCCATCGAATGACCAAAAAGGTTTGCTGGCATCTTCGGTCCCGTCGAGCACCGTCGCCTGCTGCGCGTTCAGCGCACGAAGCCACAACTTGGTCACCCCCTGTTCGTCCACCGCGGTGAATGCGAGGGTCTTTCCGTCCGGAGAAACGACGACTGGACCAATCTCCAAGCCCGACATGGGAAACGAAGTTCCTGGTGGAGGGGGGATATAGGACCGCACGGCGGATACAGGCGGACTCCCAGAGTTGAAGAAATGGCCGATGACACCGGCGATCACGAGCAAGGCTACAGCTATCAACACGAATGTAATTCGATGTGAACCCGAATGCTGCACCGGCATCACTGCGGACGAGGAAGCAATAGAAATGCCTTTCAATTGCAACCGTAGATCGTGCGCGGTTTGGAATCGTTCCTCGCGATCTTTCGCCAGACAGGTGGCAACCAGATAATCAAGTGTTGCCGGACTCAGAGGCTTGATGTTGCTGATCGCTTCTGGGTCTTTTTCCAGAATCGCCGAAGCGACGCTGATCTGGTTCTTTCCCTCAAAGGCGCGTTTGCCTGTAGCCATCTCATAGAGCACTGCGCCGAAAGCAAAGATATCGGAACGCGGATCAGCATCTTTGCCTTCGATCTGTTCCGGAGACATGTATTGGATCGTCCCTACAACGCTGCCCGCAGTTGTCAGAGGGCTCATCGGACTGGCCCCGCTCATGGTTCTTGCCGCCGATAACAGTGGTGCTGGCGCTCCTCCCGGCGCCGAGACCGTCGGCTTTGCCAAACCGAAGTCCATCAGCTTCGCCCCAGATTTCGTTAGCATGATGTTGCCCGGCTTCAGATCGCGGTGCACAATCGCAGATCCATGTGCCGCCTCCAGCGCCGCCGCTATCTGGATTCCGATCTTTAACAAGTCCGGCAGAGGTATTGCTCCTTTCCGTAGCCGATCGGCCAGCGTCTCGCCGTCCAGGAATTCCATGACGAGAAAATCGGTGCCCTCATAGGAACCGATGTCATAGAGGTGACATATGTGAGGATGATTCAACGAGGAAATGGTTCGCGCCTCGCGCTCGAAGCGCTGCTTAAGCTCAGCATTATCTGAAAGGTGAGTAGGCAGGACCTTGATCGCGACCGTTCTGTCGAGTCGCGTGTCGCGGGCACGGTACACCTCGCCCATGCCGCCTGCACCTAACGGCGACTGGACTTCATACGGCCCGAGTTTTGTACCTGAGATCAGGGCCATCCGCGCGGGCAATTATAGTCCTGTGCTGCGGCGCTTCATTCGCACGGTCCACAAACGGAATTCAAAGAGGACTTGCGCGATTCAGAACGGCAACTCGGTTCGTAGCCGGCTTACGGAGTGCCGACCACGCGAGATTCATACAGGCAGACCTCTCGCCCGTGCAGACCTTCACGGGTTCTGCCTTATGGTTTGTGGTGTTTACGAAAGGCCGAGTCTCTTGAGAAGAAGCTGGAAGCGTGGCAGCGCCCGAAGCGGGGCCAACGTAGGTTCACAGCTTAGGATGATCAAGAGACCGGCTCCGCCTTGCTCAGCTGCCTCCAGCCAGTCAACCGCGACCTCCAGATTACCGAGCAGGCAATGAATGAGTGCCAGAATGTAGGCGGCAGCGTGCTCGGCCGCGACGACGTCTTCCAGCCGGGCCGCAATCTCCAGCGCCTTATCCCGTTCTCCCAACCGCGCATAAAGCACTCCTAGGACCCCTGCACTGGCATGTTGGCCGCTGCGCGTCAGGCCCGCGATCTTTTGGATTTTTTCGATGGCGTGGCGACAGCGTTCGGGTGTTTTGGCCACGTACATGAGAATGCGGTTTGTATAGTAATCGCTGGGATGAAGTTCCAGAGCGGACTGGAGTTGATTCCAGGCTTCTTCGCTCTTGCCAGCACAGTTGAGGATCCAGGCCACGTGCGCTTGGAACAACGGGCCGAGCGGATCGACTTCGGCAGCTTTGCGAATGGCGGTAATTGCAGGCTCGAAGTCGCGCACGCAGGCATGGGCGATTGACAGGGTGTGATAAGCGATGCCGGCGTTGGGATCAAGCCGGGTTGCCTGCTCGGCCAGACGGATGCCAAGTGGGAAATCGTGCTCGGCCTGCATCGCGTGGAGCGAAAGCGCCGCGTACGCCTCCGCGTTCGAGGGATCGAGTTCGATGGCTTTCTTTGCGGCGGCTTTGGCTTTGGGAAACACCTCGGGGCCCGGAATGAAGGCATAGAACCCCATCAGCACAAGGGCATACGCGAGGCCGGCATGACTGCGAGCATAGGCCGGATCAATGGCGACGGAATGCTGAAAGAGTTCCAGAGCGTTGCGAAAGCCTTGCTCCGACCATGTTCTGGCTTGGTGCGAGCCTTTCAGGTAGAGACGGTAGGCCTCGGGATCTGCCGTTGTCGGCTCGGTGATTGCGCGCGTGGATGATGAGGAGGCGCGCCGGGCTGCCGCCGAGTCGGTACCGAGGCGTTCGACCAGACATGACCCAATCTCCCGGGCAAGCTCTTCCTGTACCTCGAGCAGGTCGGTCACTTTGCGGTTGTAGGAATCTCCCCACAGCTGGTTCTGACGAGCAACGTCGACCAGCTCTGCTTTTACGATCAGGGTTTCCTTGTGCTGGAGTACGCGGCCGCTTACGACCGCGCGGACACCGAGTTCGGTCGCGGCGGTGAAAGCGTCCACATTCTTTCCTTTGTAGCGGAAGACTACGCCCCGCGGCACGACGCGCAGTTTGGGTAGACGAGACAGATTATTAATGACGGTTTCGGTGATGCCGTCGCTCAGGTAATCGTTGGCAAGATCACCACTGGCGTTTTCAAAGGGCAGCACCGCGAGCGAATCGATCGCTTTAGCAATTTTTGCCTTGCGAGTCTTGCCTGAATCTCGGGTTGCATCTCCGGCAGAATCGTGTTGCGAACCAATGTCACGCCTGACCCGCTTGAGATCGGCGCGCAGTTCGGCAGCGCTCTGGTAACGCAGATCGCGATCCTTTTCAAGAAGCTTCCCGATGATTTCGTTCAGCTTGGGATGGAGCTTGCGGTTGGTGGCCGGCGGATGATTGAGCAGCGCATCAAAGATCACCGCAGTGGTATCGCCGCCGAAGGCGAGTTGCTGTGTTGCCATTTCATAGAGGACCGCGCCAAGGCTGAACAAATCACTGCGCGCGTCGAGGTTCTGCCCGCGGGCTTGCTCCGGCGACATATATGCGACCGTGCCGACCGCGATCCCGGGGCTGGTGAGACGCTCCACGTCGACGGTCAGCGCATCGAATGATTCCCCTGGGAGAGTCGCAAGCTTGGCGAGGCCGAAGTCGAGAACCTTGGGGCCGCGCGAGGTCATAAATATGTTAGCCGGCTTAATGTCGCGATGAACAATGCTTCGGGCGTGTGCGGCAGTCAGAGCATCGGCTAACTGGATGGCGAGATCAAGCAACTCTTCAAGTTCGAAAGGCGCGGATTCGATACGATGACGTAACGTGGCGCCCTCGAGAAATTCCATGGCGATGAATGTCCGACCGCCGTCCTCGCCAATATCGTAGATGGTGCATATATTGGGATGGTTCAAAGCCGACGCGGCTTGGGCTTCGCGCTGAAAACGGCTCAGAGCTTGGGGATCACGGGCCACTTCCTCGGGTAGAAATTTCAGAGCAACGAAGCGTTTCAGGCGGATGTCTTCAGCCTTGTACACAACGCCCATTCCCCCGCCGCCGAGTTTCTCGAGGACATGGTAGTGCGAAACCGTCTCGCCGATCATTGGGCTGAAATGTTAGGTGCAAGCGTAGGGTAAGTCAATGAAGGTGCAAAGGGGGACGGATGCCAACGAATTTCCTGGTGTAGAATCAGCGTGCTTTGCTTCAGGCGCGGAGTATTGACACGTGGACGACCTGGGGAAGACTAATCTGGTTGGTCGCAAACTTGCCCACTACCAGATCGGCACTGTAATTGGCGCGGGCGGCATGGGCGAGGTGTACCGCGCGACCGACACCAAGCTCGGGCGCGACGTTGCTCTCAAGGTTCTGCCGTCCGACATGGCGGGCGACCCGGACCGCTTGGCCCGCTTCCAGCGTGAGGCTCGCGCTGTCGCCGCACTCAATCATCCCAATGTAGTGACGCTCTACTCGGTCGAGGAATCAGACAACGTCCACTTCTTTACTATGGAACTGATCGAAGGGCAGCCGCTCGATCGTCTTATCTCCACCGACGGACTCGCGGTTGATCGCATCATCGAGATCGCCAATGCGCTGGCCGAAGCGCTGGCTGCGGCGCATGAGAAAGGCATCTTGCATCGTGATCTGAAACCGGCCAATGTGATGGTGACGAGCGAGGGCCGCGTAAAGGTACTGGATTTCGGACTGGCGAAAGATGTCAGCGCGGAGAGTTCCACCGACGCCACGCTGACGTCGGCCGGCCACACGCAGGCTGGCATTGTGATGGGGACTCCGGCTTACATGTCTCCCGAGCAAGTCTCGGGACGGACGCTCGACCACCGCACCGATATTTTTTCCCTGGGGGTGATGCTCTATGAGATGACCACCGGTCGCCGTCCGTTTGTGGGAACTTCATCGGCCGAACTGGTTTCCTCCATCTTGCGGGACAGTCCCCCTTCGGTAACCGAGGTCCGACCGGAATTACCTGCCGATATTGGGCGCGTTATACGGCGCTGCCTCGAGAAAGATCCTCGGCGCCGGGTGCAGACGGCACGCGACGTCAGTAACGAATTCCGCGATCTGACCCGGACCGGCACGCGCCCTACGCCCCTTTCTCCGCCGCATACCCGCAATGCTGTGGCCGCAGATTCGAGCACCTCTCGTGCTGCCATCCGGGAAAACGAAGGTTTCTGGGTAGCCGTGCTGCCGTTCAAATACACAGGCCCCAACACCGATCTAAAAGCTCTCGCCGAGGGATTGTCGGAAGAAATTGTTACCGGCCTTTCTCGTTTCTCCTACTTGCGAGTCATCGCCCGGGGATCGACCGCGAAATATTCGAGCGAATCCGGCGATGTTCGTGCGATCGGCCAGGAACTAGGCGCGCGCTACGTGATGGAGGGCAGTGTTCGTCAGGCAGGTACCCGGGTCCGGGTCGTGGTTCAACTTAGCGACGCCGACGGCGGCCTTCAACTTTGGGCGGAAACCTACGAGCGGCCATTCGATTCCGAGGCCGTCTTCAGTCTTCAAGACGATCTGGTTCCGCGTATCGTCTCCACGGTTGCGGATTCTTACGGGGTCCTTCCGCACACCATGAGCCTCGCTGTTCGCCGCAAAGACGCGGCTCTGCTCACGCCATACGAAGCTTTGCTGCGTAGCTTCAGTTATGCCGAACGCGTCACCGCCGAAGAGCATATCGCGGCCAAGGCTGCTCTCAAGCGTGCGGTCGAGCAGTCGGCGAATTCGTCCGACTGCTGGGCCATGCTCTCCATCCTGCAGACCGACGGAAATATCCATGGGCTCGATCCTGCCCCTGACTCTCTCGATGACGCGCTGCAGTCAGCCCAGCGTGCCGTGGATATCGCCCCGACCAATCACAAGGCGTATCAGGCACTCGCCTGGGTGCGTTATTTCCGCAAGGAGTTTCCCGCATCCCGGAAGGCCGCCGAGCGGGCCATTGCCCTTAACCCCATGGATGGGGCTGCTCTTGTCTACGTAGGTCAGACCATCGCCTTTGCTGGCGATTGGGATCGCGGCTGCTCTCTCATTCTGCGCGCCACGCAACTGAATCCGAACCATGCAGGCTGGTACTGGTACACGCCTTTCCTAAATGCCTACCGCAAAAATGACTACCGCGGAGCACTCGACTACGCTCTGAAAATCAACATGCCCGGATTCCCGCTGGCGTGCATCGCGCTCGCGGTTGCTCATGGTCAACTCGGCCAAGCCAGCGAGGCACAGCGTGCTCTGCGCGAACTGCTGACATTACGACCGGATTATGCTTCTTTGGCACGTTCTGAACTGCGCAAGATATGGGACGATCAACTCGTCGAACATCTAATTGACGGTCTGCGGAAAGCAGGCCTGGAAATTGTCGACGATTGGACCAAGCCCACGCTCATGTCGACGGTGACTAGTGGCACCAGGACAGTCGCAGCCCGCACCTCCGTCCGGGAAGACGAGGGGTTTTGGGTCGCCGTACTGCCGTTCAAGTACACCGGCAGCAACGCCGACCTGAAGGCTCTCGCCGAAGGATTATCGGAGGAGGTGGTCACCGGTCTTTCGCGATTCTCCTATCTGCGCGTGATCGCCCGCGGCTCGACATCGAAATATTCGAGCGAATCAGGCGACGTCCGCACGATTGGAACGGAACTTGGTGCGCGTTACGTGATGGAAGGCAGCCTGCGGCAGGCGGGAAGCAAACTGCGCGTCGCGGTCCAACTGGTGGACACGGTTTCAGGCGCACATCTTTGGGCCGAGACGTATGAGCGCGGATTCAATCCAGATGCGATCTTCGAATTGCAAGACGACCTTGTGCCTCGGATCGTCTCGACGGTTGCCGATCAGTACGGCGTCCTCCCGCACAGTATGAGTGAGCTGTTGCGTCAGCGGAAGGATGCCCGGTTCACGCCACATGAGGCCGTCCTACGAGCCTTCAGTTACTTTGAACGCCTCACTCCAGAAGAACATGCGGAGGTGCGGCCGATTCTCGAGAAGGCCACGGCGGAAGCGCCAGGTCTGAGCGATTGCTGGGCCATGTTGTCCATTTTGTACTGGCACGAATACGCCCTCGGGCTCAATTCGCTTCCCGATTCGCTCGGGCGCGCACACGCGGCCGCGCGCCGCGCCGTGGAAGCGGCGCCTTCCAGTCATATCGCCCATCAGTGTTTAGCCGTTTCTCTGTTTTTCCAGAAGGATGTTCTCGGTTTTCGTCAGGCGGCCGAGCGGAGCATCCAGTTGAATCCCCTGGATGGTTCGACGATGGCCTTCATGGGACTCATGTTTGCCTATATCGGCGAATGGGAGCGTGGGTGCGCGATCGTGGAACGAGCTTCGAAGCTGAACCCGAATCATCCCGGCTGGTACCACTTCGCCCCGTTTCTCAACGCCTATCGGAAAGGTGACTACACGACCGCGCTCGAGTTTGCCGTCAAAATTGACCTGCCCGGATACCCGCTCAGCTTTGCGGCACGAGCGGCGGTGTTGGGACAAATCGGCGACGTCGAGCGAGCCAAGAATCAGCTGGAGCAGTTGCTGGCAGTGCGGCCAGATTTTGCGTCATCGGTGCGCAAGGAACTCGACAAATGGTATCAACCGGATTTGGTCAAGCATTGGATCGACGGCCTGCGCAAGGCCGGACTGGAGATTTTGGACAATCGAGACCAAGCTCCCACCGGGCCCTCTCACTTGCAAGCGGCAACGTCATCGGGTGCGGTGCGGGATACATCTGGTGCTCACTCCGCGCAAACTGTCTCAGGAGAAGCCAGAGCCGATGAGGGTTTCTGGGTTGCCGTGCTACCGTTCAAGTACACGGGCACCAGCGCCGACCTGAAGGCTCTCGCTGAAGGATTGTCGGAGGAAGTCATCACCGGGATTTCACGATTTTCTTACCTGCGCGTGATCGCTCGCGGCTCGACGGCGAAATATTCGAGCGAATCCGGAGACGTCCGGGCGAGGGGCAAAGAACTCGGCGCCCACTATGTGATGGAAGGCAGCCTGCGGCAGGCCGGAAACAAACTGCGAGTCGCGGTTCAATTGGTCGAAGCGTCGACTGGCTCGCATTTGTGGGCGGAAACCTTCGAGCGCACGTTCAACCCCGAAACCATTTTCGACCTGCAGGATGATCTCGTTCCACGGATCGTTTCCACCGTGTCTGACATGAACGGTGTCTTGACCCGGAGTATGAGTGAAGCTGTGCGCAACCGCGCTCCGCAACACTTAAGCCCCTATGAAGCAGTGCTGCGGAGTTTTGCCTACGGCGCGCGAGGAACTGCTGAGGAACTTTCGGCGGCGCTTTCCGCTCTCGAATTGGCTGTCCAGAAATCAACGTCCTATGGCGACGCGTGGGGCGCCTTGTCCCAGCTTTACGGTCAGGATTACGGACAAGGTTTCAATGTGCGTACTGACTCCCTTTCCAAAGCGTTCGAGGCTGCCCAACGTGCGGTGGAATTGGCGCCCACCAGCTATCTCGGCTACTGCGGTCTGGCCCAGGCATTGTTCTTCCAAAAGGAATACCAGAGCTTCCGCAACGCGGCGGAGCGAGCCGTCGCATTGAACCCCATGGACGGCAATGCGATCGCGTTTCTCGGCGAGTTGTTGACCTACGCAGGCGATTCGGAACGCGGATTGGGTTTGTCTGCGCGCGCCAAACAGCTCAACCCCGCACATCCCGGGTGGTACTGGTATGCCGACTTCTACAACGCATACCGCAACGGCGACTACCGCGGAGCAATGAGTTTCTTGCTCAAAGTGAATATGCCTGGCCACTGGTTCCTACATGCGGCGATGGCTGCTGCCTGCGGGCAACTAGGCGAGCCAATTGCCGCCGAGAAGGCAGTGAGCAATCTGCGGCGAGTGCGGCCAGATTTCGCGGCCAGAGCAAGACTCGACATTGAGAAGTGGTGGGACCCCGAGTACGTGACGCGGTTGATCGATGGCTGGCGCAAAGCAGGGCTGGAGATTCCGGTTAGGTCAAAACAGATTTCCAGCGGCGCTGTCGGCATGCCTTCCTCCATCGCCGTGCTGCCTTTCACGAACATGAGCGATGACAAGACGCAGGATTACTTCAGCGATGGTCTCGCCGAAGAGATCATCAACCTGCTGGCGCAGATTCCCGCGCTGAAAGTTATCGCCCGTACTTCGGCTTTCGCCTTCCGCGGTAAGGAACAGGACATTCGCGGAATTGCCGAAGCTCTGGGGGTGAACACGATTCTTGAAGGCAGCGTGCGCCGCTCAGGAAGTCGCATTCGGGTCACTGCGCAGCTGATCAATGCGGCTGACGGATCGCATTTGTGGTCAGAGCGATATGACCGGGAGCTAAGCGACATCTTCGCAGTGCAGGATGAGATCTCGGCCGCGATTGCAAAAGCGCTGCGACTGAAGCTTTCAAGTGACGTTGCGCCACAGCGCTATACGCCGAAGCTCGAGGCGTACGAGGCTTATCTCAAGGGCAGGCAGCAACAGGGCAAAGTCACACCAGAGTCGCTCGAACAGGCCCGCCAATACTATGAACAGGCGATTAAGCTCGATCCGGCTTTTGGCATGGCCCATATCGGATTGGCATTTTACTGGATGACCTTAGCGCACTTCGGCCAGCATTCTGTCCATGAGGCCGTGTCAGCAGCGCGAGCCGAAGTTGAGCGAGCATTACAGATTGATGCTTCCCTTGCGGACGGGCATGCGCTCCTGGGCTATCTTGCCGCCCTGTTTGATTCAGATTGGACCGCAGCCGAAAAGCACTTTGATTTCCCCATGGCGAAACAGGCATGTTTTGAGCTTGTCCGGCCCATGTATGGCGGGGTTCTATATTTGCGTGGACATGCCGAAGAGGCAATCAAACTGGCGGAGCGAGCCATTGAAGAAGATCCGCTCGACGCATGGGCCCATATGAATCTGCATGCCTATCTCCAGGCGGCGGGCCGCGAGAATGAAGCGCTGGAGCAGTTAAAGAGAGTAGTAGAACTCGATCCGAACCAGGTTGTGGCTCTCGCATCGATGGTAATGATCCACGCCGACAAGGGTGAGATCAGTCAGGCCTTAAAGATCGCGCGGCGGGCCTATGCGGTTGGGCGATGGTTCCCTGATACTGTTGGCCTGCTTGCCGCACTCCTGCGGCGCAACGGAGAAGAAGACGAGTCAAGATCGATCGCAGAGGAGCTTGGTTCCGGAGAGGCCCTTGGCGATGCCCGCGCCCATGCGCTTTTTCATCTGATCTGTGGGGAAATCGATGAGGCAGCCGATTGGGTCGAAAAGGCGATTGAACAACACGATTCTTCGATGAGGTTTTATCTCGGCTTTGTGATCTGTAAAGGGCTGCGCGCCAGCCATCGCTGGCCGAAAATCGCGAGGATGGTCAATCTTCCGGCCGAACTAACCGGTCCGATTCAGCGACACGGAAGTGATCTGAACCTCCCGAAGAGCAGTTCGCTGTTATGACGGTCAGAACAGCTCCCGCAATTTCACCAGGCGAACGGATGAGAGCAAACCGGAAACTGTGAAGCCGACTGACTGTTTGAATGCTAAGTCCACGAGGAGCACGTGGTGTTAAAAAGGCTGAACTCAACGGCACGTTGATTCAGACCACAACCACGGAGGCTCCTCGAGGAATATGTATTACATCGGACTGGATGTGCACAAGAAGACCATCAGTTACTGCGTCAAGGATGCCAGCGGTCTCATCTGCCAAGAAGGAAAAGTGGGCGCGACCCGCTGGGAACTAGACATCTGGATCAAAACTCTTCCACAACCCTGGACAGTGGCGATGGAAGCTACGATCTTCACCGGCTGGATCTACGATCATTTGAAGCCACACGCAGCGGCTGCGAAGGTCGCTCATCCGCTCATGTTGCGGGCGATCGCGGCGGCAAAAAAGAAGAACGACAGCATCGATGCCGCCAAGATCGCGGATTGCCTGCGCTGCGATTTTCTTCCCGAGTGCTACATGGCACCGACCGAGATCCGCGAACGCCGCCGAACGCTGCGATATCGGCACCTGCTGGTGCGGCAAATGGTCCAGATGAAGAACCGCGTGTCCGGCTTGCTGATGGAAACTGGGGTAAGCCACAACAAACAACGTTTACACAAAGTGGGTTATTTCCCGGAGTTGCTGGCTAACGCGGATGCGGTGAGTGCGAGCATCCGCCCGCTGTTGCTGCTGAGTCGGGAGTCGATCACGCGATTGCAAAGGACCGAAGGAGCCATCATCCGTTCGCTCCAACGCGATCCCCTGCTGGCGGAAAGAGTGCGGCGGCTTCAGACGATTCCCGCCGTTGGCAAGGTCACAGCGCTGAGTTGGGCACTAGAGATGGGAGATATTTCACGTTTCCGGTCGATCCGACAGGCCATCAGCTACTGCGGGCTTTGCGGAGATGAAAAACGATCTGCCGACAAAGTAGCGCGTACGCCGATTTCGAAGCAGCGAAACAAACATATCCAGCGAGTGCTCGTCGAAGCGGCCAAGTTGGCACCAAGGCGGAATCCTGATCTTGCGTTGGTATATGAGAACGCACGCCAAAAGGGGAACGCCAACTGTGCAACACTCGCGGTAGCTCGCAAGCTGGTTGCATATCTCATGGTGGTAGATCGCGAGCAGCGAGACTTTGAACCGGTACGCGGGCTGGCCGGCATTGCGGCATAAAAAAAACAAAACCGCAACGAAAGGAAAAGCTCAAGATCGCAAAGCGCGCAGACTGCCAGGTCCCGCCCTGTCCGAGTGAGCGAGGGAAATCAAAGCTTTCCTCAGGCTCCCCACTGACTGTTTCGAGACTGGCAGAGAACACCAACTCAATCTTCTGCGAAGGCCCTGACGGGCCAGAGGCAGCAAATGGATGTCCGGTTCTGCGAACGCAGGGACCACAGCCGAGAGGCACCAAATGCGCGAGCTAAAGATCTTGACCAGAAAAGTGCGCGCTCTCGCGAGCGCGCCTGACCACGTGTGTTTTTCCTTGACAGAAGACTTACATGGATGTCGGTAAGCAGAGATCCGAACGATTCACAGACTTCGTGATGTCCGGTGTGCCTTTGGCGTGTGACTTCTCGTCCTCTGATGGCGCCATCGCTAACCGAAGCTTTTCTTGCACATCTTCGTGCCGGCCCCAGATCGAAAATTCATTCGACCCGCGAGCGAGCCTGTTGCACCATTTCCACCAGCACTTTCCGAGTTTCCACCGGATTGCTTACCGCCCTCAAGAATGCAATGCGAGCACCGCGCATACCATCGGTCGTTTTCAAGCGAACATGAAAACCGAGGCGGTCAACTGCGGTCATGGTGGCCTCAGTTGCTTCGATGTGAGCAAATTGGCGGGCGAGCAAGACCAGTGCGTCCTTGTGGTCAGCGTTCATGTGCTGAATGATTTCGGACATCGAGTCTGCGAGTGGGTCGGATTGGCTGCGGTCATAATCGGATGCGGATACCCAGCCCATCACTCCGAAGCCGCCCACATAATAAACATCCACGACGTCCATGCGGTAGAACGAAAAGTCTTCAAAATCTACCCAATACTTGCTGTTCGCGTGACGCTCCAGGTACAGCTTGCGCACCTCAGCCAACTCGGTGTTCGGTACCGGAAGAACATTTCCTACCAGCGTGACCCTCGATGCGCCGAGCGGTTCACCCTCGGTGTCTGCCTGGGTAACAAGCAAACTGGCGCGGGCGTCGGCCCGCAAGTTCTGGGTATGCATCGCCATGGTGCTGATCAGGAAGATAGGATGGCCATGGTCGTCCAACCCGTAAGGCATTACCGACCCAAATGGGAATCCTGGCTGTTTTCGCGACAGCGTAGAGAGACTGCCCAGGCGGCCCAGATAGACTAATGTGCGCGCACGCTCAGCGAAGGTGGGTTCGGGGATCGGAGGCTGGTCACTCGCAGGTCCCGGCCCCGCATGTTTTCTGACGGATGAGATTGTCATTCGTGGTCTGCTCTCCTAACTTTCTTCGTCGGGTGGCCCCGCGGCGCCAGCCAGATCCTGTGGCCTGATCTTCTCAACATTGAATTTTGCTGCACGCTCTCTCATCGTCCTGAGCACCTCTTCGAGGGGAGGCGGTTCCCCCTTAATCCAACGCAGCGGGTTGATGCGCGCCACCACGAATGAACGCAGGTACGGGCTGACGAGACCACGTTCTTTCAGCTTCTTTACTGCTGCCGCAACTTTCTCCTCAAGATCGAGCACCATCGTAGCCCGCTTCTCGTGATCCTTGACGGCGGCGCGGAGGGGTTCATCGGTAAAGGCCTCCAGTCGCCGGAGGATTGAATGGTAGGCACCACCGCCGAAGCGAGGGAAGCGTTCATAACAGATGCCGAGAGTGACCAGGGCAGGTTCGTCTAGGTAGAACGCGAACTGCGACTCGGAACGCGTGGCATCTTCGTCCACCAAGGCCACGGTAGATGCGGATGACCTCCAGCGAGCGTTCCTTGAGGTTGTGAGCCTTCTCCGTATTCAGCGCCAGGATCTGCCAGGCTACCTCGCGGTCAGCCACGACGAGCGCAGTGATTGATTTCGCTCCCAGTCGGCGCATGGCTTCTAGGCGATGCCGGCCATTGGGGGTCCAGAAGCCTCCCTTCGGTGCGACTACTGCAATAATCGGGTCGAGAAAACGCCCGGTTTTGTTGATAACGTCAGCGAGCCGTTTGTGGTGAGCATCGGAGAGATCCCGCTGGAAAGGGGTTGGTTCGACGGCATCAATCGGCAAAATCGAAAGCGAGAGCGGATGTCCGCCGAGCGGATCCTTGTACGATCCCACAACGTAGCCGCCGGATTTCTCGATCGCCTCCGCCACCTCCGCGGCAGCGCCCGTAGGCTGATCCAGCCGGCATTCAGCCGGGCCCAAACCTTTCGTGCCGGGTTTGGCTTTGCGAGGACGCTTCCGGGCTGGGGGACGCTTGACCATGGCAGAGACTCTATTCTACTTGCGGGTGGAATGTCTCTCGTTGCCGATCACGGTCACCACGGTGGTGTGCTCCGGCCCACGTACGTCGTATTCGAGATGAAAGACTTGCTAGCAGGTACCCTGGAACGAGTTTGCCGTCGGAGGTGGGTACGGTGGCGATGGTTCCAGTCTCGCCTTGGGTTGTCAGGGAAGAATCACGGTCGACGGCAGTAATAATAAGGATAGGTCCCCAACCACCCGTCGGTACCGGAGTGGGAGAGGGCTTTCTCATTTGATGGAAGTGGGACTCGGTCGTTTTGAACTGCCCCTCTCCTCATTCGAGCGCCGCCATCTCTACCGATCCGAAGTGCGGTGACGTCCTAGTCATTCGTCTTCTGGGGTCGCAGCCATGACCAAACCGCTGATTCAAGAATCAGTTGTTCGAGCGCACCCATCGCGCTTTGTTCGCAACCAGCCGATGTAACCAACTCGCCATCGTTCGCATCATTAATCTGCGGGGAGACTTCTCGCGGGCTAGGGTGTTACGTGACCTGCCGAGGGATCATTGTGATTTAATGCTTAGCATGGAACAGGCTGAAATTCGGACGCGTCCGGTGGTAGGAGCGATCGTCGTGGTGAGCGGCCTCGCTGTCTCATTCCTGCTCTGGCTGCTCTACGTGCATCATGCGTCCGCT
>Ga0335077_10002976_pt1 | contig 20326 bp, 9 predicted proteins | sample Lox_Sample_31_FD_207151 | JGI IMG/M metagenome (GOLD analysis project Ga0335077, IMG submission 207151) | Soil microbial communities from Loxahatchee National Wildlife Refuge, Florida, United States - Lox_Sample_3.1 | ecosystem: Environmental > Terrestrial > Soil > Wetlands | place: USA: Florida...
CTGGGCGGGGTCACACCCATTGCGCACATGCTGGAGGCCGATGCGCCGGATTCGGCGGGCGCTCCGCCCCAACGGGCAAGCCGGGATACCTCCGGTGGAGCGGGATCGACCGCCCCCACGGGCGCCACCGTGCCCGCGTCCGCCGCGGCGCTGGGCGCCAACATGAATCCGATGTCCGCTGCTCTTCCCGGAATGTCGCCCCCGAAGGCGCTCTCCGCGCCGCAGCAATATTCCGTCTCCGGCCGGTTTCTCCGCCAGACGGGACTCCCCTCCGGGGCCTATCTGACGCCCATCGAAACGCCGCTGATGTTCTCCGGTTTTGCGAAGGAGGCGATCGACCGGTTCGCGCCGGAGTTCGCGAGCTACGGGATGACCGCGGTGGAAGGAGGAACCACGCCGGCACGCCCGGACGACCCAAACCTGAAGCCGGGAGACATGGTAGGAATCGTGCTGGCCACGGGAGACCTGTCGATCCAGGCGGGATGCACGGTCACGGCGATCATCGAAGGACACGTGCTGGTGTGCGGACACCCGGTATTCAATTTCGGAAAGATGGCGCTGCCCATGTCGCGCGGGCGCGTGCTGACCACCATGGTTTCGTCTTACGCCTCGACCAAGATCATGAATTCGGGCGGTGTGATCGGAACGATCGATTACGACCGGATCTCGGCCGTGGCCGGCCGGCTGGGTGCGCCGCCGCGGCTGGTTCCAGTGAGCCTGGACGTGGTGACGCCGGCACGCACCAAGCTGCTCCATTTCCAGGTGGCGGAAGCTCCCAAGCTCACGCCCCTGCTCGTGGCCATCGCCACGTACAACGGACTGGTGGCCAATCCCGTGTACAGCGACGGAACCACGCTGCACCTCACCGGACAGGTGGATATCCAAGGGCATTCGCCTGTGGAGCTCGACAATATGTTCGCGCCGAACGATTTCGGCGTGCCCGACGGACTGTTCGTGGCCCTGATGGTGCAGCAGATCTTCCAGCGCGTGTACACCAATCCCTACGAGATGCCGGAAGTGACCGGTGTGAAACTGCGCGTGGAGAGCATCCCGGAGCGGCGGCAGGCGTTCATCGAGAACGCCTGGAGCGACCGGGCCGAAGTGGAGCCGGGCGAGCAGGTGCGCATCAAGGTGCTGCTGAGGCCGTACCGGGGCGTGCCCGTGCTGCAGGAAGTGCCCATCACCATTCCCATGGCGGCGCGCGGAACGCTTCGCGTGGTGGTGTCGGACGCGGACGCGCTGAACCGCATGAGCAACGGGATGGCCTTCAGCCCCTTTGCGCGGCTGGCCGGGCTGGAACAGTTGATCCGGGTGCTGAACCGCGAACGGCGGAACAACCGGCTGTACGTTGCACTGCTGCAGCCCGCTCCCACGCTGCTGGTGGAAGACAAGGAGCTGCCCAATGCGCCGTTGAGCGAGATCGAGGTGCTGGGCCCGGGCCGCACGCTGGGCGGGCCCACGCTGCTGCGTGAATCGCTCGCGGGAGAGTGGTCGGTGCCCATGAACCAGGTGATCTCCGGGCAGCAATCGCTGCAGATCAAAGTGAAATAACCGGCCGCCGGAAACCGGGGCGGCGACAATCCGGAGAAATGATTCGCCCGTGTGCTGAACTAATCCCGAAAGGACGCTCCATGATCCCAACCCGCAGGAATTTCGCGGCGGCGTGTGTCGCGGCGGTGGCCGTGGCGGCGCTGCTGGCCGCCCTGCCCGCGGCCGCGGAACGCATGCGCTTCTGGCGGCAGACCACCTACGAAGATTTTGAAAAGGGGACGCCGAAGGGTGTGGCCCTGCGGAGCGACGGGCGGCTGGTGCCGGCGCCGCGCTTCACCCAGCTCGCGGACCCCAACCTGGCCTACCTGTGGGCGCTGGCCGCGGATTCCCATGGGCGGGTCTACGCGGCCGGCGGGTCGACCGCAAAGGTGTTGCAGCTGGAGGCCAAGGGCGAGCCGGCCACCGTGTTCGAATCCACGGAGATGTCCGCGCAGGCCCTGGCCGTAGACGCCCACGACAACCTCTACGTCGCCACCTCCCCGGACGGGAAAATCTACAAGGTGACGCCCAAGGGCGAGAAGAGCGTGTTCTTCGACCCCCAGCGCAAATACATCTGGGCCCTGGTGTTCGGCAAGGACGGCACCCTTTATGTGGGCACGGGCGACAAAGGCGAAATTTTCGCCGTCGCGCCGGATGGCCAGGGCCGGGTGTTCTACAAGACGGAAGAAACGCACGTACGCTCCCTGGCCGTGGACTCGAACGGCCGGCTCTACGCGGGAACGGAGCCGAACGGCCTGGTTCTGCGCGTCGAAGCGGACGCCAAAGCCAAGACTCCGCGCGGATTTGTGCTGTACGAAACGGCGAAGAAGGAAGTGACCTCTCTTCTCGCCGACGGCAAAGGAACTGTGTACGCCGCGGCAGTGGGAGACAAGACACCGTCGACCCTGCCCGCGCAGCCCATTCCCCAACCCCAGATCATCCCGGGCGCCACCGGCGCCTCCATCACATTCTCGGCTGCCCCGCAGACCCTTTTTACACCCTTCCCCACACTGGGCGGCGGAAGCGACGTTTACCGCTTCGAGCCGGACGGAGAGCCGCAACGCCTGTGGAGCTCGCGCGACGAGTTGGTCTACGCCCTGGCGCTTGCCCCGGATGGAAAACTTCTGCTGGGCACCGGCGGCCATGGAATCATTTACCAGCTCGAGGGCGCCGAAGTGTTCGCCAACATCGCCAAGACGTACTCCGGACAGGTCACCTGCTTCTCGCCGGGGCCCGGCGGCGAAATTCTGGCCGGCGGGGCCAATCCCGGAAAAGTGTTTGCGCTGGGGCCCGGCGCGGAGATGGCCGGAAGCTACGAGTCGCAGGTGTTCGACTCAAAACTGTTTTCGACGTGGGGACGGCTGACCTGGTGGGGTGACGACGGTTCGACCGACGGCCACATCTCGTTCTACATGCGCAGCGGAAACACCTCCGACCCGAACTCATATTGGAGCCCCTGGGTGGGACCGTTCCACAACCCCAACGGCGAGCCGGTCGCCCTGCCTGCGGGACGCTTTGTGCAGTGGAAGGCCGTATTCCAGGACGGAACGCCAAAAACCAATATCGCCTGGGTCAGCGTGGCCTACCTCCCCAAGAATGTCGCGCCGGTAATCGATTCAATCATCATGCAGAGTCCCGGGATCCGCGCACAGTCGGCCGTGGGAATCGTGATGCCGCCGGGACAGGCCCAGCCCGTGCAGCTTCGCATGCCCCCCGCTCCGCCTCTTCCTGGATTGAATCTATTCCCACAACCCACTCCACCCGTGCAACCTCAGAAGTTCGAGCCGCCCCCGCAGGGATTCTCGCAACGCGGCTGGCAATCGGTCCTCTGGGGGGCACACGACGAAAACGACGACGATCTGTCGTTTTCCGTCTTCTACCGCGGGGAGCACGAAACGGAGTGGAAGCTGCTGAAGGACAAGATCGACGCGCGATTCTACTCCTGGGACACGACCACGATGCCGGACGGGGCCTATTACCTGAAAATCGTGGCTTCCGATCTGCCCTCCAACCCCCCGGACGAGGCGCTCTCCTCCGAGCGCGTCAGCGACCGGTTTGTTGTGGACAACGCCCCGCCGGACATTCTGAACCTTCGCGTCGCCGCCAAGGGAGCGTCCGCGGAGGCCGCGTTCGAGGCCACCGATTCGGCCAGCATGCTCAGCCGCGCGGAATGGAGCCTGGACGGCGGAGATTGGAAGCAGGTGCTGCCCGCCGGCAGGCTGAGCGACGCGCGGCAGGAGTCCTATCGCATCGCCCTCATCGGGCTGCCGGCCGGAGAACATACGCTGGCCGTGCGCGTGACGGACGAGTTCGACAATCAGACCGCGGCCAAAACCGTGTTCCGCACGGCCGCGGCGGCCAAGTGAGCGCCGGACCCAGCCTGGACGACATCCGCGTCGCCGCGCGGCGCATCGCGCCTTTCATCCATCGCACGCCGGTGCTTACCTGCAGCGCGCTCGATGCCATGGCCGGTGCGCGCCTGTACTTCAAATGCGAGAACCTGCAGAAAACGGGCTCATTCAAAATCCGGGGAGCGACGAACGCAGTGCTCCAACTGAGTCCGGCCGAGGCTGCCCGCGGAGTCGTGACGCAATCCTCCGGCAACCACGCCGCGGCCGTGGCTCGCGCAGCCTCCGCCCGCGGGATTGCCGCCCACATCGTGATGCCGAAAAACGCCCCTGCGGTGAAGTGCCGCGCGGTGGAAGGCTACGGCGGGGTGATTACGTTCTGTGAGCCCACGGTCGAGGCGCGTGACGCCGGAACCAAGCGCCTGCTGGAAGAAACCGGCGGCGTGCTCGTCCACCCCTACAATGACCGCCGGGTCATCGCGGGACAGGGGACGGCGGCGCTGGAACTGCTGGAGGACGTGCCGGAACTGGACGTGCTCCTGGTTCCGGTGAGCGGCGGAGGGCTGCTGAGCGGCAACGCCATTGCCGCCACAAGCCTGCGCCCCTCCGTGCGGGTCATCGGATGCGAGCCCGCCAACGCGGACGACGCCTATCGGTCGTTGCAGTCCGGACAAATCGAAAAAAACGGCGCCGCAAACACCATTGCCGACGGACTGCGCGCCCACCTGTGCGATCTCACCTTCGGAATCCTCCGCGAACGCGTGGACGAGATTGTCCGCGTCACCGAGCAGGAGATCGTGGAGGCGATGCGCCTCGTGTGGGAACGCATGAAGATCGTGATCGAGCCATCGGCCGCCGTGGCCCTGGCCCCGGCCATGGCGCGCAGCATTCGCGCGGACGGCAAGCGCGTCGGCGTGCTGCTCTCGGGCGGCAACGTGGAACTCAGCGCGCTGCCGTTCCGCTGAGCGCCAGATGTAACCGCGGGGGGAACCATGGGAGCCGTCGAGAACAAGAAACTGATTCTGGACATTTTTGCGGAGCTCGCCAAGGGGAATGCCGGCCCGTTTGTCGAGGCCATGGCCGACGATTTCCAGTGGCAGCTCATGGGCCGGAAAAGCTGGACGCAGTCGTTCCACGGCAAGCCGGCCGTGCTGAAAGACCTGTTCGGAATGCTCAACGCGCGCCTCGAGGGAAACATCGTGACCACTGCGGAGCGCATCATCGCCGACGGCGATTTCGTGGCCGTGGAGGCCCTGGGCAATTCCAAGACGAAAACGGGACGGCCCTACCGCAATGCCTACTGCTTCGTCTTCCGCGTGCAAGGCGGGAAGTTGAAGGAAGTGCGCGAATATATGGATACGGAGCTGGCCACCGAGACCTTTGGAGGCGCGTGAGCCTGCCCGCGCGCCGCGGGCCCGCCGCCCCTACTTCGGATTGCCGTCCGCGTCGATCAGGTGGATTTCCCCTAATTGCAACTCGCGGATCCCCGTCTCGATTTTGGCGCGGTCGCCCACCACCACCCACACCATGTGGTCCGGATGGATCACTTCGCGCGCGGCCGCGTCGAGTTCTCCGGGGGTCAGGGTGCGAATACGCGCGGCCTGTTTGTCGTAGTAGTCGTCGGGCCAGTGATATTTCACCAGCGCCAGGATGGAAGTTCCCACCGCGTTGAGGGTTTCCCGCGATCCCGGCAGGCGGAGTGTTTCATTCGCCTGAATGTGCCTCAGTTCCCCCGCGGTCACCGGCCGGTCGGTCAGGAATTCGCGCAGGTCTTTGTTCACTTCCGCCACCGCATCCTTGGTCTTATCCGTCTGCACCGGAGCGAAGGCGATGAAGGGCCGTTGTTCCCGCGCGCTCCACAGAATCGATCCCGCCCCGTAGGCCCAATGCTTGTCTTCGCGCAGGTCCATGTTCAGCCGCGCGCTGAAGTTCCCTCCAATCGCGTCGTTCATCGCGCGCACGACGATTTCGGAAGCGGCCTGGGGCGGTGCGGACACGTTTCCGGCGAAAATTACCGATTGGCTGGCGTTGGGTTTGTCCACCAGGTAGACCACCGACTTCTCCGGCAGCGGCACGGAAGGCACGTCTTTCCTGGGCACCTCGCCGTGCTTCCAGGCGCCGAGCACCTTTTCGAGTTTCGGCACCATGTCGGCCAGTGTCGTGTCGCCGACAATTACCAGCGTGGCGTTGTTCGGCCGGAACCACACGTTGTGGAATTTCACCAGATCTTCGCGGGTGATCTTCTCCACGCTGGCCGGCGTGCCGGAACCCGTCAGCGGATTGCCGTACGCGTGGTGTGCGCCGTACAGGAAGCGCGGAAACACGCGCAGGGCCATGGCGATGGGCTCGCCCTGCTCCTGCTGAATGGCATCGATTTGCAGTTTCTGCTCGCGCTGGAATTCCGCCGCGGGGAAGGTCGGATGCAGCACCACGTCGCTGAACAGGTCGAGCGACGGATCGAGTTTGGCCTTGAGCGCCGAGAGTTTTACGTAGGTGAAATCCAGGTCGCCGTAACTCTCCAGTTGCGCTCCCAGCAGCGCGGTCTGATCGCTGATCTGCAGCGCGTTCCGCGTGGCCGTGCCGTCGGTCAGCAGCGCAGAGGCCAGCTTGGCCGTTCCCGGCGAGCCGAATTCATCGGAGGCGAATCCCGCGTCCACGGCCAGCCACAGATTCACCAGGCCCGCCCCCTTGCGTTCCGCGAGAATCACTTTCAATCCATTGGGCAGCGTCTTGCGCTCGAGTTGCGGCAGGTTCGCTTCGGGCGCCGGGCCCAGCACGGGCGCCTGGGAGTGGTCCACCTGGGGGGCGGAGGCCTTGTAGTCCGGGAATGGCACCACCTCCGCGATGTACACGCCGTCGGAAAGCCACCGTTCCGCGGCCGATTTCAACTCCCCGGCCGTGGCGTTGCGCACGCGCGCCAGCGTGGTCTTATAGGCGCCGGGATCCCCCGTAAACACCGCATAGTGCGCCAGCCGGTCTGAGGAGCCCCCGAAGCCCCCGATCCGCTCGATCCCCCGCAGAAAGCCGGACAGGTAGGAAGTTTTCACGCGTTCCAGTTCCGCGGGCGTGGGCCCGGTTTTCAGGAATCGCTCGATCTCCTGATCCATGGCCTTCTCGATTTCCCCCAGGTTGTGTCCGCGCGCCGCGGTAATCTGCACGATGAATTGCCCGGCGATTTCGCGGGCATCGTTGAACACGGTCACGTCGCTGGCGATCTGATCGTCGTACACCAGCCGCTTGTACAGCCGCGAGGTCTTCCCCTCGCCCAGGCACGCGGCCACCAGCGTCAGGTAGTCGGAATCCGCCGTGGCGAACGGCGGGATGTTCCATACCTTGTAGATCCGCGGCAGCGGCACGCGCTCTTCGGTGATTTCGCGGTGCGTCCCCGTCATCTTGGCGATCCAGGCCTTCTCATGTGGCACGGGCGGGCCCGGCGGTATATCGCCGAAATATTTCTCCACTTTCTCCTTGGCTGTTTTGACGTCAATGTCACCGGCCAGCACAATCACCACGTTGGACGGGCCGTAGTAGGTCTTGAACCATTGCTCGACGTCCTTGAAAGAGGCGGCGTCCAGATCGGTCATGCTTCCGATGGTGTCCCAGGAATAGGGATGCCCGGCGGGAAACGTGTTTTCGGGAAAGTGTTCCTCGGTCAGCTGGTATGGCTCGTTCTCATCCTCCCTTTTTTCGTTCTCCACCACGCCGCGCTGCAAATCGAGAGTTTTCTGGCTCAGGTCGAGATAGGCCATGCGGTCGGCCTCCATCCACAGCGCGTAATCGAGCGCGGAGGTGGGCACGTCTTCGAAATAATTCGTGCGGTCGAAATTGGTGGTGCCGTTCATGTCCGTGGCGCCCACGGCCTGCAGCGCTTTGATGAAGCTTCCTGGAGCGTGCTGGCTTCCTCCAAACATCAGGTGCTCGAACAGGTGGGCGAAGCCGGCCTTGCCCGGCGCCTCGTTCTTTGAGCCCACGTGATACCACATGTTGATGGCCACGATGGGAGCCTTGTGGTCCTCGTGCACGATGACCGTAAGTCCGTTCGGAAGTACGAATTTTTGATACGCGAGCTCCGGCTCCTGCGCCCGCGCGGCAGGCACGGCCACGGCCGCGAGCGTTACCACCAGCCACAACGACAGCCGACGAGCGAATCGAATGCTCATTCCACACCCTCCCACAATCCAGGACGCATGTTGGAGTCTCAGGTTTCAGGGGCTGCGCGCCGGGCAGGCAGCCGGCCGCGACAGGCTTCCGGCCCGGCCGCGACCGGACGATAGTACGCATTCGGGACGCAGGCGGCCAGCGCTTTTCCCAACGCCCTTTATTCCGCGCGAAGCGCCTCGACGGGAGAAATGCCGGCGGCGCGGCCCGCCGGGATCACGGCCGCAACAAGCGAACACAGGCCCAGCGCGAGGGCGGCTAAGCCGAGCGCCCAGGGATCCCAAAATGAAACGCCATAGAGTTTGCCCACAATCAGCCGCCCCGCGCCCACGGCCAGGGGGAGTCCGAGAAGCAGCCCGATCAGGACGCGCCGGAAGGCCCCGCCCAGAACGTGAAAAATCACGCGCCGGCGGTCCGCTCCCAGGGCCATGCGGATTCCGTATTCGTTGGTCCTCTGCGCGACCGTGTAGGCGGTCACGCCGTAGAGCCCGATGGCGGCCAGCAGCAGGGCCACCACGCCGAACAGACCGGCCAGACTGGCCACGGCGCGCTCCTGATCGAAGGTAATGTCCACCTGCTGCTGGAGTGTGCGAAGCGAAGTGATGGTGAGGTTCGGATCGATACCCGCAAGCGTCTGTTTCACCATCGGTTCGAGCGCCCCGGGCGGCGCCTCGGTCACCAGCAGGATGCCGCCAACGAAGTGGGAGATTACATCGAGCTTCTGCATCATTTCGTTCCGGTAGTTCACACTCTGCCGCAGCGGCACATAGAACATGGGGCGCGCGGGACGATAGAGGCCCCATCCGGCGAACTTGGCGTCGCGCACCACGCCCACGATGCGATAGGTGTTCGCGTTTTCCGCCAGGTCGATGCCGAAATGCTGTCCGATCGGATCCTCGCCGGACTTGAAGAAGCGCTTCACGAAGGCTTCATTCACCACGGCAACGGGCTCGGCGGATTCGTTGTCGGCTTCGGTGAATTCCCTTCCCCGCACCGCCGCCACGCCCAGGTCTTGCAGGTAGTGCGCGCTCACCCGATCCCAGGATGCGCCTGCGTTGTCCTCAAACTTCGGCGCCGGGTGCCCGGAAATCACGATGAGTTCGCCCCAGTTGTCGGTCAGCGGGTTGTACAGCGCCAGTCCGGTGCTCTTGACTCCGGGCAGCGCGCTCAACTTCGTCTCCATCTGGCTGTACAGCGCGAGCAACTGCGGCACCGTGTAGGTGGCCGGCGGACTGTGCAGGTCCACGAGCACGCGGCCCTGCACCTGGTAGCCGAAATTCTGATGCTCCAGATTGCTCAGGCTGCGCGCCAGCATGGCCGCTCCCGCCACCAGGACCACGGAGAGAGTGGCCTGCAGGATCAGCAGTCCTTTGCGGGTAAATGTGCCGCGATCCCTGGCGCCCCGGCCGGCCCCGCGCAGAGCTTCCGCCGGGTCGGTGCGCGTGGCCATCCAGGCAGGCGCGGCGCCGAAGACCACTCCGGTCAGAAGCGTGAGGACAAAAGCAAAGCCCAGCACCATAGGCGAAGGCGCAACATGGATGGGGATGAAGTGTGAGCCCTCGCTCTGGAACGCGAGCAGAAGCAGCAGCCGCGCGGCCCCTACCGCCACCAGCAGTCCCGCCAGCCCGCCACCGAGGGCCAGCAGAACGCTCTCCGTCAGCGCCTGCGAAATGATTTCCCGCCGCGTGGCGCCCACCGCCAGGCGCACGGCCGTCTGCCCGCGGCGCGAGGCGGCGCGGGCCAGCAGCAGGTTGGCCACGTTCGCGCAGGCAATCAACAGCACCACCCCGCACACCGCCAGAAGAATCTCCAGGCTCCGCCCGTACTCCTCCTTCATCATGGCCACTCCGGCGCCCGCGGGGATCACGTTCAGGAATTGTTTGGGCAGCACCCTCTCGATCTCCGAGTGCCAGTCCGCGGGATAGCCTGCGTCCTTCTGCATCCACTGACGCAGAACGGTGGTCAGGTGGGCGGACATTCCCGCGGTGGTGGCGCCCGGACGCAGGCGTCCCATCATGCGCAACCAGGCGGACATGCCGCGATCGAGCAGCGCGCTTTGCCCATCGATCAGCGGCTCCTGGTGTATCGGGAGCCACAAGTCGGGTGGATCCGGGCGCAGCGTCTCGCCGAAAAAGCCGGGAGGGGCCACTCCGACGATCGTGAACGGATTTCCCTCCACAATAAACGTGGAACCGACCACGGAGGGATCGCTGCCATAGGTGCTCTGCCAGATGCGGTGGCTCAGCACGGCTACCGGTGCGGAGGAACGCGTGTCGTCCGCTCCCGTCAGCACGCGCCCGCCGAACGCTCCCACTCCCAGCACGGAGAAGTAGCTGCCCGTGACGTATTCGGAACGAAGCGGCCGTGGAACGGCCTCGCCTTCGCGGCGAACGCTCAGCATTCCCCCGCCGGCCTGGAATGCGGCCGTCTCCTCGAATTCCGGCGCTTCCGACTTCAACCGCTCATACAGCGGATAGGAAACCATGCCCCACACATCCTGAGGGCCGCCCTCGACGCAGCAATCGTCGCCTTCTCCCACGCGGTACAGCCGGGCCGGATCGGTCACCGGAAGCGAGCGGAGCATCACCTCGTGGATCAGCGTGAACATCGCGGTCGTGCCGCCGATTCCCAGCGCCAGCGTGAGCATCGCCGCGGCGGTGAAGATGGGCGTGCGCCGGAATTGACGCAAGGCGTAACGCAGCTTGCCGGCCAGTCTCTCCATCACCAACCTCCTGGCAGCAGATACGCGCGGTGGTCGCGCGTGGTTCCCTCTATTCGACGAGTGGGAAGGCAGGGAGATAGCCGGAAGAATTACCGACAGCAAACCCCGGAGGGCGGGCCGCCCGGGGAAGGCGTGTGTGCCCTTACCTAGCGCCGGGCCGGCAGGCTGCGTGCCAGCAGGGTGGAGATCTGGGATTGGGTCAGGCTGAGCGTTAGCTCTACCCGGTCCCCCGACTGTTGCACCACCGCGGCATGCAGGGCCGCCGCCATGTCCGGATTCTGGCTCGCCTCAGCGGTCGAGTAGAGCGCAAATCCTGCCTGTGCCACGGCGGCCAGCAGTGCGGCCTGGCTGGCGTCGTTGCACAGGAAGCTGGCCGCCGAGGTCAAATCGTTGCCCAGCGTGGCGCGCGCCACCGCGGCGTGCAGGTTGTTCAGCAGCGTCTGGGCTTCGGGCCGGTTCGCGGCGTCGGGCGCGATGTTGCGGATTTCCAGGGCCGCGAAGCGCTGGTCCATCACCGACCAGATGGAACTCCGCCCGTTGGCTTCGGTCAGCAGCGGAGCCAGCGTCTGATTCTGCAGAAAGCCCGGAGAGCCGGTGGACGCGCGGTTCAGCATTGCTTCCACCTGGTCGCGCGTGCCAAACACCAGTTTGCTCGAATCCGGAAACGCGAGAGCGAAGGCCTGCCCGGCTTCGTTCTGTCCCATCGAGATGACGGGCTTGCCGGTAATCTCGGTAACGGGCAGCCGCAGCGCACGGGCGCGATCCACTACCGTGGAGGGTGCAAAGCTGCCCTCCGCTATGCTGATCAGCTCGATCCCCCCGCTCGGCGACACCAGGTAGGCCCAGCTCAACTGCTGCGCCTGCGCCTCGAAATCGATTCCCAACGAGAGCGCCTGCGATTCCAATTGCCGCAGCCGCGGCGGGAAATAGGCGTCGTGGATGATGCGGTAATGCGGCGACTGACGCAGGGTGTGCAGGTCTGCGTATGCCAGTTCTCCCGCTTCCGGCGGGTAGAGCGCCAGCGTCGCCTCCGGAAGGGACTGCGCGCGCGCCGGAGGGGTAACCAGGGGCGCCAGCACCGCCGCCGCCACCAGCAGGCCGGCACTGCGGGCAAACTTCGAAATGCGTTTTGTCATGTTGGAATCCTTGCGTTCCAGAGGCTTGGACGTCCGCGGGGCGCCGGGGTATGCCGGGATTTTCACCGAACACCCACTTCCTACAATGGCCGCAGGAAGCGGCTTTGTCAATTCTGGCGCGCGAGGGTGGTGAGAGAATTGCTAGCGAAATATCCGTTCCCCGCCGCCATCCGCGCGGTTCCCCGTAGTGTACGGAGGGGCATCGGAAGAGGCTGCGGGCTTGACAGCTTACGTTCTAGTACTGAGAATGAAGGCCTGTCTGCGGGCACCCCCTTCCGCCCTTGCAGCTACGCGAGGTTCCTATGCGCATTCTCTTGGCGGAAGGTGATCCATCTCTCGCTTCGTTCCTACGCAAAGGCCTGGAAGCGGAGCACTATGCCGTGGATATCTGCGCGGACGGCTCAGAGACCGCATTCCTTTGGCAGCAGTTCGGTTACGACCTGCTCCTGTTGGACCTGGACCTCTCCAGCGAACTGCGGCAGTTCGATCTGCTGCGTAACGCGCGCTCTGCCAAGTCTGCCGTACCGATTCTCGCGCTCTGCGGCTCCACGCGGGCGGAGGACCGGGCCCAGGCGCTCGACCTCGGCGCCGACGACGTGGTGGCCCGGCCTTTCTCCTATTGCGAACTGGCCGCGCGTGTCCGCGCCCTCCTCCGCCGCGGCAATCAGCGGGGCGAGGCCGTGCTTCGCGTCGCAGACCTGGTTCTCAGCAGGCTGGACCATACCGTGGAACGCGCCGGGAAACAGATTCCCCTCACCGCCAAGGAGTTCGCCCTGCTCGAATACTTGATGCGCAACCGGGGCCGCGCGCTCAGCCGCGCCATGATCGTCGAGCATGTGTGGAACCTGTGCTTTGACACCTCGACGAATGTGGTCGATGTCTACATCAATTACCTCCGGCGAAAGCTCGACGACGGCTTCGATCCCGCTCTGATCCACACCGTGAGAGGGGTGGGTTACCGCCTGGAATTCCCGGAGGCGGAGGACGCGCGGCCGGCCGAGCGCCACATCCACGCTGCCCTGCCCGGAGCGGCGCGCCGCTTTCCCCAGCTCCCCGCTGCAAGCGTGGCCGCGGGCCGGACCTCGCGCCGCTGACCTGCCCGCGGCCGAATCTGCCCCGAAGCGGGAAATTAACCCTCTTCAAGCTGTGGCCTGCCACGTTTTCTGTTCTTCTGCGAGTTTTCTCCTGTGTGCCGTTCCGATACGGGAAATTCCAACCCTGTTTCAGGAAGAATCCGGTCTTTCGACTTCGAGAAAAATCTAATCTCCAGCTAACCCCTTTCTAAGCTCAATTTCCTACAGTGTTCCAGCTCGAATCGGCCGCTGTGCCGCGCCGACTCAGCGTTCCGGTCTCGTGCAGCACGGAACGAAATTCCAACTCGCAAAGGGAACACCCGGCCATGAAACCCGAATCGCGAGCTCGATCCGTCACCCGAGTCCACTCCACCAACGCACTCCTGGTCCGCAAGCGGCGCGCCGCCTCCGCGTCTGGCCGCGACCGGCGGGCCGAACTGGAAGCGCAACTGATCGCCTTGCTGCCCCAGGTGCGCTACATCGCGCGGAGCATCCACGGCCGCCTGCCCGCCCACGTGCCCTTCGAGGATTTGCTTCAGGCCGGAGCGCTCGGCCTGCTTGATGCCCTCCGCAAATTCGATCCCCGGAGAAATGTGCAGCTCGAGTCGTACGTCAAATTCAGGATCCGGGGGGCGATTCTGGACGAGTTGCGGTCGCTCGACTGGAGCCCGCGCGACCTTCGGCGCAGCGCCCGCAGGATCGAGGACGCGGAACAGCAGTTGCGTGCGAAGCTGGGACGCGAACCCGCTTCCGAGGAACTGGCCAAAGCGCTGAGGATGTCCGTCGGCCAGTTTCACTCTTTGGTGAAGGAAATCCGCGGTCTCGATGTGGCCAGTCTGCAGCAGGTGGCCTCGGCCACCGACGATGGCGCCGAGCAGGACCACGCCTCCCGTCTGGCCTCCCCGGAAGCTCTCAATCCTCTGGCCCTATGTGCGGGCCAGGAGCAGCGCCTGCGCCTGGAAGAAGGCATCCAGCGCCTGCCCGATCGCGAACGCCTGGCCCTGACTCTCTATTATTACGAGGAAATGACCATGAAGGAGGTTGGCGAGGTCCTCTCCGTCGGAGAGTCCCGCGTCTCCCAGCTCCACTCTTCTGCACTCGCCCGCCTCCGGGAGTGTCTCGTCGCCGCGGCCGAAGCCCCTCAGCCCCAGTCCGGCCACGAAGCTCCCCCAAGAGCCCTGGCCTTGCCTTTCCAGCCCCTTGCCTAGGCCGGTTGGGAAGCAGCAGTCACGGCCAGTGGCGCCGGAATTCCTTCCCAAATCGGGCTAATGTTTTCCATTCCGATGCCGATTAACCCGGTGGAGTGCCGCTGGGATTTGGCGGCCGATCAACTCCATGGGTGGACGCACGCCAGGCTCTCGAACCCGAAAGAACTCCGGATCCGACGGAAGCCGGTCCGTACCGCATACCCTGCCCCTCTTTCCGGATGACGACGACCTTGCACTCTGCGATATCGTTGGCCGTATGTGCTCCGGCATCGACCAGGAGCAATTGCTTCAGCGCCTGAGGGACGATAGCGCGCTGCGCAGGGAGCGCGTGCGGCGGCTCCGCCGTCAGATTCATCGCCACGAATATTCCATCCCCCCGGCCGCGCTGGCCAGTTCTCTCCTTCTCTCCGGCGACCTCTTTGTGGACTAGGGCGACGGCCAACCCCGCAGCCGCATCCAATTCCCCGACGGTCTAGGGTGCTTGCCCGGACACTTGGTGGCGCTTTTTCCTCATCAGCCGGTCGTCTTGACACCCCGTGAGCGGGTTGCTAGTTTGCCCCTGGCGGGCACCATTTCATTTACCGGATGCAATCGATCGGGCGCCCCTTCGCAGAGCGCCCGCAAGAAGCGTGACAACTTGCACGACCTCTCGGAATCTCTCCCGGCCCGAACGACCGACAAAGTAGAGATGGGCGGCTGCCCCGCCGCCGGCGGTTGCATTCACGGGGCGAGAGGACCCGAATGAGAAGCCGGCAATCAGCGGTTTTCCCCTTTGCCGTAGCTGGTCTGTTGCTCGCGGGCTGGTTTCTTTCCGCCTCCGCGCAGGCCCAATCCACCGGAAAGCCGGCCTCGGCTCCCCGTCCGGCCGGCGAGGCCGCCGATCAGGCCAGCGGCTCCTCCGCCCGCCGCCAGGAGCGCGACGACGTATCCCGCCGCCTGGAGTGGTTCTACCGCCAGCGCCGCTATCCGCTGAAACAGATTCCCGGCGGCGCACAGGACCACGCCATCCGCCAGCGTGAGGCGGCTAGAAAGCTCCTGGTGGAGCGCGGAAAGCTGGCCGACGGCCCGAACGGCAATACCCCCTCCTTCAACGCCTGGACTCCCATCGGGCCCACACCCACGGCCGCCAGTGGATTCGACTTCCTGAACCAGACGTTTCTCGCCACCAATTTCTCCGGCCGCATCAACGCCATTGCCGTCGATCCCTCCAGTCCCAGCACCGTCTATCTCGGTGGCGCCGACGGCGGGCTCTGGAAATCCACTGACGGCGGGGCCAACTGGGTTCCGCTGACGGACACGCAGCCCTCCCTGGCCATCGGTGCCATCGCCATCGACCCGAGCGCAGCCAGTTGCGGCTCCGGTTCCTGCCTCACCCTTTACGTGGGCACGGGCGAAGCCAACTTCGCCGGCGACAACTACTACGGCGCAGGGATTCTGAAGTCGATCGACGGCGGAGCGAGCTTCACACCATTGGGCGTCGACGCCGGCTCCGTCACGCTAAAGGCCGGATACACGCCACCGCCGGGCATCCCCGCGCCAAACAGCTTTGTCGGCCCATTCAGTGTCGCCCTGGGCGGCTCTTTTTTCAGCGACATCGTCGTGAATCCCGCCCCCGGCCACAACCAGCAGTTGCTCGCGGCGGTGCGCATCTTTGCCAACGCCGATAGCGGCGGCTCCTCCGGCATTTTCTGCTCCGACGACGGCGGCACATCCTGGCTTCAGGTGGTGGCCGGCGCTCCCGGCACCGCGCTGGTCATTTCCCCGGACGGCACCACCGCCTATGGCGCGCTGGGGAACATAGTTGGCGACCCGGACAATGGCGTTTACCAGAGCACCACCGCGCTCATGCCCTGCCCCATGCAGAGCTGGACGCGGCTGGCCGGCACCGGCGCCAACACCATCCCGGTGGGCTCCCAAACCGGCAGAATCTCCCTGGCCATCTCCCCCAGCACTCCCGCCACGCTCTATGCCGCCATCGCCAACCCCGCGAGCGCCTCCAACGACCTCCTGAACGTCTACAAGACCACCGACAGCGGGGCCCACTGGAGCGGCACCAACGCGCCGGACATCTGCGCCTCCCAGTGCTGGTACGACATGACCATCAAGGTCCACCCGAACAACGCCAACGTGGTGTTCCTGGGCGGCTCCGCGGTGGGCAGCTCCAAGGCCGCGAATGACGGTTATCTTCTGCGCTCGCTTAATGGCGGCACACCATGGGATGACGGAACGCTGACCACAGAGATCGCCTTCGACGGAACCAACGAAATCCACGTCGACCAGCATGCCATCGCGTTCTCTCCCCCCACTCCCGGGGCCGGCACGTACACCATGTTCGTCGGCAACGACGGCGGCGCCTGGAAAACGCTCATCGGTGCAACCGGAACGGGCATTGTCTCCTGGACCGATCTGAACAGCACTCTCACCCTCTCCCAGTTCTATCCGGGCATGTCCATTCATCCCTCCAGCCCGCTCGTCTCCTACGGCGGATTGCAGGACAACGGCTCTCAGAAATACGACGCCATCACCGTGCCCGGCTCTTCCATCTGGAACCAGGTTCTCTTTGCCGATGGCGGCTCCACGTACATCGACCCGGCGGTTCCCAGCACCGTCTATGGCACCACGGAATTTATCAACGGCATCGCCTTTTTTATCGACAAATCGGTCACCGGCGGAGACCTGGACTCCTCCGGAAACATCACCTTTGCCTCGGCCACCTTCGGCATCGACAACGCCAACGATTACGCGGAATTCATTCCTCCGCTGTCCGGCGACCCCTCCCCCGGCAACAATCGCGTGCTCTATTACGGCACCTGCCGCGTCTACCAGACGCGCGACGGCGCCGCGAACTGGAGCCCCATGACCGGATCGTCCCTATGCCCCGCGGGCATCGCCGACTACACCACCGTGGCGGCCGCCGCGGACGGCAAGACCGTCTATGCCGGAGACGACATCGGCCACGTCCACATGACCAGCAGCGCGCAGAATGGCGTCAGCGCCGTCTGGGCCGACGTCACCGGCACGCCCTACACCCCGCTGCCCGGCGCCTCCAGTGTGACCAACCCGCTCGACGGCCGCGTCATCACCAAAATCTCCGTTTCTCTCAACAACCCGCAGTTCGCTCTGGTGGGCTACTCTGGCTTCTGCGGCTTCCAAGACACGGTCACCAGCAGCACGGACAACGTCGGCCACATTTTCCAGACTACCAACGGCGGCGCCTCCTGGACCGATATCAGCGGCGGCTGCAACGCCGCGGGGACCTCGCTCCCCAACACGCCGGTTAACGACATCGTGATTGATCCCGCCGATCCCACCAACCATACGATTTATGTGGCCACCGACGTGGGCGTCTTCATGACTTCCGACGATGGCGCCACCTGGCTTCCCGTGGACCAGACGCCGCACACGCTCCCCAACGGCGCCGTGCTCTCCCTGACCCTGCGCAATGAGTCGCGCACGCTGCGCGCCGGCCTGCACGGCCGCGGCGTCTGGGATTTGCAGCTCGCCTCGGGCTTCCCAGCTTACGGGCTCGCTTCCATCGCTCCCGTGTTCGCCCCGCAGGGCAGCGGGTCGAATGTGATGCTGACCGTAAACGGCGAGGGCTTTTCGGGCGGGGATTCGGTGCTGTTTAACGGCGTGATGCTCACCACCACATTCGTTACCGCCACCAAGCTCACCGCCATGATTCCCGCCGCCCTGCTGGCCAATGCCGGCACTGCCTCCATCACCGTCAACGGCGCCTCCGGGACTACCAACGCCCTGCCCTTCAGCGTCGTCAAGCTCTACAACGCTGCCGCTCTCGCGCCCGGCAACGACGCGTTCTCCGGTGCCATCGCCATTGCCTCCCCCTCGCTCTCCTTTTCCGACACCCAGAACACCGGGAACGCCACCGCCAACACCGGCGGAATGCAGGACCCCACTTCACTCGTGAGCAGCGGCTGTGTGGCCAACTCACAGCAACTCATCAGCAACGGCGATGCCAACAGCATCTGGTACTCCTTCACTCCTCCCGTCAATGAGACGATCGAGGCCGACACCGTCGGCAGCCTCATCCCGCTCAATCCCGAGATCGGCGGCTCGGAGGCGGACACCATTCTGGCCGTGGTCACCGGCTCGCCCGGCCACTTCACCCAGGTGGCCTGCAACGACGACACCGAGCCCGGCCAAACCACCATCTCGCGCGTCTCCTTCAACGCCACCAGCGGCACCACCTACTACTTCATGGTCTCCCAGTACGAAGGCGTCGGCGGCCTCACCGTCTTCAACTTCAACGCCACTATTTCCGCCCCCACCCTCAGCTCCCTCAGCCCCAATGGCATGCTGCTCGGTACCTCCCAGATGGTCACCCTTACGGGATCCAACTTTATTTCCGGGGCCTCTTTCGCGGTCAACATCGCGGGAGGCACGGGCATCTCCGTTTCCAACCCTGTAGTGGTCAACAGCACTACCATCACCGCCATGTTTACGGCGCTGGCCAACGCGACCCCGAATTCTCAGATGGTGTCCGTAACCACCGCGGGGGGACTCAGCAACAACCTGCCCTTCGGAGTGGGAACCGACTTCACCCTCAGCGCCAATCCGACTTCCGGGTCCGCGCTTCGCGGGGCCATGTCCGCCTCCATGCTCACCATCCACCCGGCCATGAACTCCGCATTCCCGGCCAACGTCGTGCTCACCTGCTCGGGTTTGCCCAGCGAATCTTCGTGCGTGTTCACGAGCTCGGCGGCGGGATTCACCCCGGGAACGACCGGCACTCTTCCGGCCACCGATGGCAGCGCGGGAGATGCTCAAATCACCGTGACGTTCAATACCACCGCCCCCTCGCTCCTCGCTCCTCCGGGGCGCGATGCCTGGGGGCCGGCAAGCGCCCCTCCGCTCATCGTCCTCGCATGGACCACACTATTTCTGGCGCTCGCCGCGGCGTTCGCTCTCGCCGCCGGCCGCCGGCGCGCTCGCCTGCGTTGGGCGCTCGCTTCCCTGCTGATTCTCTCGCTGGCGGGACTGGCCGCGGCCTGCGGCGGCGGTGGCAGCAGCGGCGGAGGCGGGGGCGGGGGCGGCAACCCGGGTACGCCGCCGGGAACCTACATGATCACGGTCACGGCTACCTCTGGCAACGTGATGCACAGCACCAACTACTCGCTGACGGTGCAGTAGCCGGAAGCGAACCCACGAAACAGAATCGTCCGCCCGTCTGCGCATCCTGGCGGCGAACCGGCCGCCAGGCGTCGCCCCGCACGGCCGGCCCCGGCTTCCGACACCTCGCGGTGGAAAAAGAAAAGGCCCGGTGCCAGTTCGGCTGGCCCCGGGCCTTCTTGATTCCGTCCTCCGCTTTCTACAGCGGGATGGGAATGTGCTTGATGCGGCCCAGGAACGTACTGTACGTGAGCTGCGTGGTGAAAGCGGGATCCGTCGGCGGAGTATTCTGCTGAAGCACATCCACCGCCATGGCCGCCCCGCTCTGGACCGTGAAGTACGCGAATACGTTGCCGGAAGGCACCGGAGGAACGGTCACTCCGCCCGGAGAATCGTTTGCGGCTCCCGTGGGATTGGGCAGATTGAAGGGGCTGTGGGTCACCGGTGCGCTCGTCGAGTTGTCGATCACGGCAAACTGATTCGTGCCCGGCAGCGTGACGTAGGCAAAAGAATTCGTGGGATCCACGGCCACATCATCCGGGTTGAAATTGACGGTGGCGGTCAGAAGGTTGTCCGCCACGGAAGTGATCGTTCCCGGTGTGCCGGCCGTGCCCGCTGCCGTCACGTCCACAACCTCGATACCCTGCTGGTTTCCGCCGTCAACTCCGGCTTTGCCGATGAACGCATAAACAGACCCGCCATGCGGCGCCAGCGCAATCCCCGTGGGCGTGTCCGTGGCCGCATCCAGCGTGAAGGTGGCCCCGATCGCCGTCGGCGTGCCCGTCCCGGAGGTGTTGTCGATAATCAGAAGCTGGTTGCTCGTGTCGCTGATGCACACGAACACGTGGGAATTGTCGCTCTGCACGGCGATCCCGCCCGTCTGTCCGGGGGCGCTGATCTCCGCGAAGAATCCCCCGGCAAAATTGGCGGGAGTGTCGATGTGGTAGACGGCCACTTCCGGAATCCCCGGGCAGGTGGCAAACAGTTCGTTCGGCAGATTCTGGCTCGGGTCCGGCGTCGC
>Ga0335077_10002977_pt1 | contig 20322 bp, 18 predicted proteins | sample Lox_Sample_31_FD_207151 | JGI IMG/M metagenome (GOLD analysis project Ga0335077, IMG submission 207151) | Soil microbial communities from Loxahatchee National Wildlife Refuge, Florida, United States - Lox_Sample_3.1 | ecosystem: Environmental > Terrestrial > Soil > Wetlands | place: USA...
AATCGCCCCGATCACTATGAACGGTTCCTTGCCCGAGGCCACTGCTTCCGGCAGCGGAGCGTCCGGGGATTCGTGAGACAAATCTTCCTCGCAGGCAAAGAAACGCATGAATGGGCGGCGCTCTTTGGTAACGTGGTCGCGAATGGTTCCTTTCAGCATCGGATAGCGAGACTCAAGCGCGTCAAGGACCGAGCGCTGGGTGGCTGGACCCTCGACCTCGAGCTGTACCTCGCTGTTGACATGCGCCAGCGTTCGCAAGTGCGACGGCAGCTCCACTCGAATCATTGCAGCGTCTGCACCTCGACCGAAAGCACGGCAGGAAGATCACGTACAATCGGCGCCCATGTGTCTCCACTGTCAGCCGAGGCGTACACCTGGCCGCCGCTGGTGCCGAAATAGATGCCGCAGGAATCGAGTGAGTCCACGGCCATGGCGTCGCGCAGGACGTTCACATAGCAGTTACTCTGCGGCAGGCCCTTGGTGAGCGCCTCCCATTCGTTGCCGCCGGTGCGGCTGCGGTACACGCGCAGCTTGCCTTCGTGCACGAAATGCTCGGCATCGCTCTTGATGGGAACAACGTAGATCGTTTCCGGTTCATGCGCGTGGACATCAATTACGAAGCCGAAGTCCGTGGGCAGGTTGCCGCTGACCTCGCGCCACGAGTCGCCGGCGTCGTCACTGCGCATGACATCCCAATGCTTCTGCATGAATAGCACCCCCGGTCGCGAGGGGTTCATGGCGATGTGGTGAACGCAGTGGCCAATCTCGGCATCGGGGTCGGGAATGTAAGTCGAACGAAGTCCCTTGTTGATCGGTTTCCAGGTGGCGCCTCCGTCGTCGGTGCGGAAAGCCCCCGCCGCTGAGATGGCGATGTAAATACGGCCAGGATCTTTGGTATCCAGAATGACGCTGTGCAGGCACATGCCTCCTGCGCCGGGCTGCCAGTTGGGACCGGTGCCGTGGCCACGCAATCCGGAAAGCTCCTGCCAGCTATGCGCGCCGTCCGTCGAGCGGAACAGGGCGGCATCTTCCACTCCGGCATAAACCGTATCCGGATCTGTGAGCGACGGCTCCAGATGCCAGACCCGTTTGAACTCCCAGGGACGCTGCGTGCCGTCGTAATGCTGGTGGGTGGTAAGCGGCTTGCCGGTTTCCGCCGAAGTGTCGTAAACGAACTTGTTGCTCTCGCCCATGGGCCAGCCCTGAGGGCTCATGGTCGGTCCGCCGCCCGGCGTCTCCCACGTCTTGCCGCCGTCGCTTGACCTCTGGATGACCTGCCCGGACCAACTGCTGGTCTGCGAGGCGTAGATCCGGTTCGGGTCGGCGGGCGAGCCCTTCATGTGGTAGACCTCCCAGCCCGTAAAGAAGGGGCCGCTCACGTTCCATTTCTCCCGCTTCCCGTCCGACTCCAGAAGGAATGCCCCTTTTCGTGTGCCAGCCAGTATTCGTACTTTGCTCATCCCCACTCCTTGCGGCCTGTGATACAGGTGGTTTCATTGTATCGACGGGCGTAGTGGTCGAATTTCGACAATTTCACACGAAAAAGCTGTCCGCAATTGTTTTCCTTGCCGCTAGCCCGTGGTTTTCGCAATCACCCTATCCCGGCCTTTCTTAGTTGCTCTTCGGTCATCCCGAAATAGTGCCCAAACTCGTGGAGGACCGTCCGCCGGATTTGCTCCTTCAACTCGGCCTCATTGTGGCAGAAGGCCTCGATGTTCTTCTGGTAGAGGACGATATGGTCGGGTCCGTAGGGTAAGTGGAAGGTGCTCTTCTGGGTCAGCGGAACGCCATGGAAAATTCCCAGCAGGATTCTCTTCGGTTCACCAGGCCTCTGCGGCGGCTGGTGGGCAGGAAGGTCTTCAACCAGGACGGCAACGTTCATGATGCGCCGGCGAAAATCCCTGGGCAGAGAGTCCATCACCTCCGCCACGACTTTTGCGAATTCTTCGCGCTTCATGTTGCACCTCGATTCGGCCGGTTGCCAGGTCCGGTGCCCGAGCCGTACTTTGACCTGCAAAGAACTAGGGTCTCGTTTCCGGCGCTCCTTCTTCCTCATCAGTCAAGCTACCGATGTCCTCGGAGATCCTTAGCGGCGTTCCGCAAACCCGGCAGATCGTGGTTGAACACTCGCCACAGGACAGCGGATCTTTGACTCTGCGCTCACAACTGGTGCAATAGAAGCCCGAACTGGGGTCCTCGTCGGGATCTTCAACGCGTTGTGCCGCCGGCGCCGGCGCGAGTTTGAGCCCTCGCTTGTCCATCTCGTGTTGCAGCGCCGCCTGTGCCGAGTCAACCAGCGTATCAGCATCGTGGGCAAGCTCCAGGAGTTCCTCAGCCTCCATGGCGGCGTAGGTGCGGGCAAAATCGTCCTGCGTCATCGGTATCTCCTCTTTCAACAATGCTCGCTATTCTCTTCACATTGGCCTGAAGCCGCAATGCACCAGCGGTCATTTGACAGTCATTTGGGGTGAATTCCGGCTGGCGCTGGCACTAACGTGGGCGAAAGAAGGTTCCTAGTCGGCTTATGCCAAGGAATATCCAAAAGTTGACAGGAGACTACACCCGTAGTCAGTCTTCCCCGAAGACTTCCGCGGTGAATCCCTGCAACTCCGCCCCGCGCTGCCAGGCATCGCCGGGGAGTCCGGCTTTAAGGCAGGTCTGGGCAAGGAAGGTTTCGCGGTCCCACTCCCACTCGACGGCGACCTGGGGCAGCAGCAAGCCGCGGCGGTTTCCCATGTTGACTATGAGGCCGTGCTTTCCGACTATGACCTCGTCGGGCTGAATCGGCTGTACCAGCGACAGCACGCTGATCTCTATCCTGAGGTCCGGAACCTCAGCGGGGGTGACCGCGTCGAAGCGTGGGTCATCGAACGCTGCAGCCCGGGCGGTATCAGCGACGGTCTTGTACAACGCGTCGGTGGGAAAAACGTAGCCGATACATCCGCGAAGACGCCCTCGCAGATGCAACGTGGTAAAGGCGCCGCGTGTCTCCGCCAGATGCGGGGTGGGTGGAGTCAGGTCCAAGTCGCGATCGTCGAGCGCAGATTGGATGGAGTCGTGAGCAAGACCGAGCAGCAGTTGGCGCTCGGCTGCGGAGTACTCGCGTGTTTCCGGCGACAGCAGTGTGCGAGCTTGCTCAGACTGCAGGGACATCGTTGCGCTTCCTGCGCCGGCTCAGCACAAAGGAACGCCGTTTACGGCGCTTCACGGCGTGGCGGTCAATGGTCCGCCAGAAGGCGACGAAGTAATCGAGGGCAGACGCCAGCGAGAGCGCGACCATCACCCAAATCGAAGCCAATGCGATCTGGTGCACCGGCAGATTGAGGAAATACCAAGGCAGGTGTGCCCAGTGGTGATCGACGATGGCCGCCACCACCGAGAAGATCTGCACGAACATCTTGGTCTTGCCCAGTTCGCTGGCCTGTATAGTGAACCCTTCAGATGCGGCAATCGAGCGAAGCCCGCTGACCAGAAATTCGCGGCCGACGATAATCACCGCCATCCATGCGGGTACGATGCGCGGATTGAACTGCACCAGAGTGATGAACGCCGCCGCAATCAGCAACTTGTCAGCCACCGGATCGAGCAGCATGCCCATAGTCGTGACTTGGGCGCGGCGGCGTGCTAGGTAGCCGTCGATGGCATCCGTCAGCGAAGCCGCAATGAAGACGAAGGACGCCAGCAGCTCACGGTCACCGTTGGACGAGTTGAAACGGCTGCTCGTCAGAATCCAAATCAGCAGGGGAATGCTGAGAATACGCGTGAGCGTGATGTAGTTCGGAAGGTTCACAACACCGACAGGCCGCAGGGCGACGGCACCCAACAGCCGATTATGCGCTACTGCTCACACCGAAAGCAATTGGAGAAATGCAGGCCTGTCAGCTACTCGTCGTGGTGGACGGCGATCTCATCCAGCATCGTGGGCGCCTCGTATTGCTCCCAGTAGCTGTAGCCCACGGGGATGCCCTTAATCCAGTCAACTACGCTCATCCACAGCCTGAGGCTGGTGCGGAACCGGTTGCGGAAGGCGGCGATGGGGTGAATCACGGTTGCGACGGCGATGTACACAACAATGGCGGGAAAGGCCAACGCTACTGCAAGCAGCCGCAGATACAAATACAGGCGTCGCATGATGACCTGCACGGAGGGAAGTTCGCCACCACACAGCTTGACCGCTATTATGCCCCAAGTTCGGTCGCGGCGCAGGGCTGTCACGCAAAATTATTTTGTCCCGAATCGGGACGGCCTTTGAGATGTGTCCTGTGGATGGTTCGTGGGACAGTTCGATGCAGGGCGGCTCTTTCGATCCCATCCAGGGACACAGCTGAACCGTGACCCAGCTTCCTCTTGGGCGCGCAGGGTTAGCCGACCATCGGGCCCGGAAAAGGCCGAGACTTGCTCAAGATTGACTTGCCCCGTCTGGAGACATATTCTTCTCGAAAAACGACCTGTGCCGGAGTATGGGGCTGGTAAGAGGCGCCCGGCTGACACCCATGCTCACGAGGCACGCCGTTTCATGGCGGTTCCGTGGGGCTTTGGGAATGAAGAAGAAAAGCCCGCCTCCTCCGCGGAAGCGGGCGGAAGACAAGTTCCGCTCCTTGCTGGAAGCTGCACCCGACGCCATGGTGATCGTCGACCAGTCTGGCGCGATCACCCTGGTGAACGCCCAGACGGAACATCTGTTTGGATACAGCCGTGAGGAACTTATTGGGCGCTCGGTCGAGTGCCTGATTCCCGAGCGTTATCGCGACCTGCACCCACGCCACCGGACCGATTTCTTTGCCGAGCCGCGCGTTCGCCCCATGGGCGTTGGCCTGGAACTGCTTGGGTTGCGCAAAGACGGATCGGAGTTCCCGGTTGAGATAAGCCTGAGTCCGCTTGTGACCGAGGAAGGAACGTTTGTCACCAGTGCCATCCGCGACGTCACCGAACGCAAGCTGGCCGAGGAGCAAATCAGGAAGCTGAACGAGGAGTTGGAGAAGGCGCTGCGCCGCTCCGAGAAACTCGCTTCCACAGGCCGGCTGGTAGCCACCATTGCCCACGAGATCAATAATCCCGTGGACTCCCTGCGCACGTGTCTCTATATGCTGCGGCAGGACTCCAGCCTCGACCAAAATGCACGTGAATTAGTCGCGCTGGCTGAACACGAAATTGAACGGCTTTCGACGATCGCCCGCCAGACTCTGGCCCCGCATCGCGAGACCAAGCTGCCGGTTGTCACCAAGGTTTCTGAGCTGCTGGATGATGTCTGTGCTGTGTTCAAACCCAAGCTGAAGGCGGCACACATCAAGTTGCAACGTGAATACCGGACTGAGGGTGAGGTGACGATTTACGCCAGCGACCTGCGACAGGTCTTCACCAACCTGGTCGCCAACGCCATTGACGCCATCGGCAAAGACGGCGAATTGACGCTTTCCATTGCACGACCACCGGGCGATGAGGTCACGATCGAATTTCGGGATACGGGTTGCGGAATTCCGGCGGAAAATCTGAGCACGATCTTCGAACCTTTTTTCACGACTAAGGAGGACAAAGGGACGGGGATCGGACTGTGGGTGGTCAAAGGTATTGTCGAGAAGCTGGGAGGCCGGATTGAAGTGGTCAGTTCCACTACAGGCAAGACGGGAACGTGCTTCAGCATCTTCCTGCCGGCAGCCACGCCTAGCGCGACCCTCGAGCCGGAAGCCAAGGAAGAAACGGCGTAGAACGTGGCAAAATCCTAATGCTCCGATTGATACACTGTCCTACCCCCAACCACGGTGCGCAGCACGCGCGTCTTCAATATCTCCGGAGGCGCGGCTTTCGTAAGGTCGCGATCGAGCACGACGAAGTCGGCCAGCATCCCTGGTGCGAGCGTACCTTTCTCCTTCTCGGCAAATTGAGCGTAGGCTGAACCGATCGTGTAAGCGGCGAGCGCCTGCTCAATGGTGAGCTTCTGGTCAGGAAAATATGAATTGGTGCCCGTTTCGTTCATGCGCGTAACCGCTGCATAGATCCCGCGAAACGGCGTGATGGGCTCGACGGGATAATCCGTGCCGAACGCCAGCGCCACACCGTTGTCGAGGAACTCCTTCCACGTGTAGGACGTCTTGGCGCGCTCGGGACCAATTCGCGCCATCGCCCAGTTCATGTCCGTGAGCAAATGACTGGGCTGCATGGAGGCGATAACGCCCAGCTTGCGATACGTCGCGAACTGCGCGGGAGTGACGACCTGGTCGTGTTCGATGCGGAAGCGGAGATCGCGCGCCTGCGGGTTCGCGGATTCGACGGCTGCAAAAGCGTCAAGCGCCATCTGGACGGCGCGATCGCCGATAGCGTGAAAGCCTACCTGGAATCCAGCCGCGCCGCGCTCGACCGACATGTGATTGAGCTTTTCCTGTTCATATCGCGCCAATCCGGAGTTGCCGGGATCATCCGAATAGGGCGCCAATAGAGCGGCGGTTCGCGAGCCCAACGAGCCGTCCATGAAACCCTTCAGCATCCCGGTGTGCAGCATGGGATCGTTCGCAGGATGATGCGCGCAGTGCGATTTCAGCAGATCCACAGAATCGTTGAAATTCAGCCATTCGCTGATGCGCAGTGTCAGCTTGCCTTCGCGCTCCAGCTCTTCATAAATAAGGAAGGCGTCCCAACTGGAATTGTCCTGGGCGGAGGTGATACCCCAGCGCGCAGCATCGGCCAGGGCCAACTCGGCTGCCTGTCGAAGGCGGGCCGCGCTTGGTGGCGGGACCTTCGACTCAACCAGCGCCCGCGCGGTCTCCCGCAAAATGCCCGTAGGCTCCCCCTTGGCATCGTGATCAATGCTGCCGCCCCGAGGAGCCTTCGTCTGTGCGGTCACACCACCGGCCTGGAGGGCCGCCGTGTTGGCAACCGCAATGTGGCCGTCCACGCGCACAAACACAGCCGGATGGTCAAAAGTGTAGATATCGAGGTCCCGCCGGCTGGGCAGTTTCTGATCGGTCCATTTCGTCTGGTCCCAGCCGCCGCCGACCAGCCATTCCCCCGGAGAAGCCGCCCTTGCTGCCGACACTATCAGATGTTCCATCTCCTGCAACGAGCCGGTGCCACGCAGATCGACGCTGAGCGCCTCCAGTCCGGCCTCTTCCAGATGCACGTGCGCGTCGTTAAAGCCGGACATAACGAAGTGCCCACCGAGATCAATGCGCTGAGTGCGTGGACCCATGAGCTTGCGGATCTCGTCGTTCGAACCGATGGCGATGATGCAACCGTCACTTACGGCCATGGCCTGCGCACGTGCTGGCTTTGCCTGCGTGTAGATGTCGCCATTCACGAAGATCGCGCCGGGGAGCGCGCGAAATTGGTCGTATGCGTTTTGCATATGCGGACAGGGTTGTGTGGCTTGCGGTTGAGCCGAGACGGAAATGTTGACAAGCGCAAATGACAGGGCCAGCAAAAGGGTCTTCATTCCTCCGCCACTCCGGCAAGCGCAAGAGTGAGCAGCAGAATGCGCTTCAGGCCGAGATCGCGGCCGGCCGCGTCATACCACTCGTGAATGGTGTGCGCGCCGCCGCCCGTTCCTCCAGCGCCGATCGCGATTGCTTCTCGACCCAGAGAGAGCGGGACGTTCGCATCAGTGGAAGCACGTTGAATCTTGGCTGTGATGTTGAGGTGCGAATCTACCGTGCGAATCATATTGAGCAGTTGCGAATCGGAGGGCAGATCGGCGGCCGGACGATTGCCGATGATGCGAACCTCGGCGGTAAGCAGTTCCTCGCGCTTGCGTCCCGTAAGCTCAGGAATCACCTGATCCACGGCTTCGTGCAACGCGCGTTCCAGCTTGTCAAGCTCCTCGACGGAGGCCGAGCGTGTGTCCACACGCATGGTGGCCGATTCGGGAATCGAGTTGACCGACGTTCCGCCGCTTATGATCCCGATGTTGTAGGTTGTCTTGGGCGACGCCGGCACCGGCGTGCGGGTGAAACGGTCGATGACCCGCGCCAGCCCCACGATGGGATTGGCGACGCCGAAGTCGCTCCACGAGTGCCCGCCGTGGCCGCGAATCGTCACTTCATAACGCCGGCTGCCCAGCCCTTCCGCGATGATGGTGTCGGTTCCGGCGCCGTCCAGCACCACCAGCGACGCGATGTTGGCCGACCACTTCGGCTGCTGAAAGATATGCCGCATGCCCCGCAGGTCGCCTTCGCCCTCCTCTCCCACGTTTCCGATGAAAAGAATGGGAGCGCGATTAGGAATCGCGGCCGCGTGTAGCGCCGCTGCGATGGCAAGCAGCGCGATGATTCCGGAAGAGTTGTCGGATATGCCCGGTCCATAGAGCTTTCCGCCGTCGCGGCGCACGGAAACCTCTGTGCCCGTAGGGAACACCGTGTCCAGATGCGCGCTCAGCGCGATGTAGGGGGCATTCGGATCGCTGCCAGGGCGAACGCCGAACACGTTGCCGATCTCGTCCTGGTGCTCATTCTCGAGCGACAACTCAGTGAAGCGGCGCAGCAGCCACTCGCTACGTCCCGCTTCGCCCCAGGGAGGCGCCGCAATGGAGGTCACCTGAAGTTGGAGATCTTCCAATTGCCGGGCATGCGAACGAAACCAGGCGAACGCCTCATGGACCGGCCGCAGCTCCGCCAAGTGCGTTACTTGCTGCTGTGCCGAGCGCGACGTCTGGGACTCACTCAACGAGTAGTCTTCACCGGAAATCGCGCGGGCTGGAGGGCCTGGGGGCATGAAGACTCAATGGTAATACGGCGGGAAGGGAACCGAAAGGATGGGCGACCTACGATGCCAGGCTCGATCGCACGCCGGGCGCTGGATCCAGGCACTCCAGAATCTCCGCGTCCGTCAACATTCTGTCGGAGGTCTTCGCGCGCTGATAGATGCGGTCCACCACGTCATCGCTCGGCGGGATGCCGTGACGCTCCAGCCAGAAGTGCACGTTCGACTTGCCGCTCATAGGGCCGATCTCGATGACCTGCTCCATGCCGAAGTGGTGGGCAGGCACGCCGGAATAAATACTGTTGGCCAGCATCACGTCATTCTTGCGATAGGCCTTGATGACTGCTGCAGCGTGAACGCCGGTACCGGTGCGGAAGGCGTCTTCGCCAACCACAGGGTAATTCGGCGGAATTGGCACGCCTGTGGCCTTCGAAACCGCCTCGCAATATTCCTTCAGCTTGGTCAGGTCCTGGCTGGCCCACGGCTCAATGGCCATGAGCTTCAGGTTCACCAGCATCTGGTCCATCTGGGTGTTGCCGACACGCTCTCCAATGCCGCATGCGGTCGCGTGTACAACTTCCGCGCCCGCCACCAGCGCCGCCAGGGAATTGGCAACCGCCAGTCCGCGATCGCAATGACCATGCCACTCGACGCGGATGTTCACGCCCGACGGCTTGACGATTTCATTTACCACGAAGTGCATGAGCGCAACCACGCCCATGGGTGTCGCGTGTCCAACGGTATCGCAAATCACGATGGCCTTGGCGCCGCAGGCGATGGCGGTGCTGTACATCCGCTGGATGGTCTCCGGATCGCAGCGCGTCGTATCCTCGGTCACATACATCACGTCGAGGCCGAGCGAGACGGCGTACTTCACTGCGCTCTCCGTGGTACGCAGCAAGAAGTCGTCGGTCCAGTCCTCTGTATAGCGCCGGATAGGACTGGAGCCGATGAACGTTGCCGCCTCGACGGGAACGCCAGTGCGCTGCACGATCTCCGCAACCGGCCGGATGTCATTCTGGTGCGTGCGGGCGGCGCAGTTGGCCCTGATCTTCAACCGAGCGCGGCCAATCTCGCGCGCCAGGGCTTCGCAGTGCGCCACGGCTCGAGGGCCGGCGCCGGGCAGGCCGATGTCGAGTGAGTTGATGCCAACCTGCTCCATCAGGTGGAGGATGTGGATCTTCTCTTCGATGCTCGGATCGCGCACCGAGGGCGACTGCAAGCCGTCGCGCAGCGATTCATCATTCAGCAGAACTTTGCCGGAGGGCACCATCGATCGCGCATAAATGGTGTTCCAGTCGTAGATGAGATCAGCAACCTTCGCGGTCACGTTACGTTTCGTACCCCACTTCGGCGCGCCCCACGCGCCGAAACACCCGGATCAGATGATCAATTATCGCGCAAACACATTATTGTTTGTCTTTCTCTTCGCCCGGCTTGGCCGCCAGTGTCAATCCAAATACCGAAGGCTTGCCCAGTCCGGCGACATTCTTTCCGCGCGGCTCTTCGTCGTTTGGCAGATACAAAGTCTTGCAATGCTCGCAGCGGTAAATTTCCGCATGCTCGCCAAACGCCTCGCGCACGTCGCCGCAGACCTGCTCCAGCACGTCAGCCAGGTAGAACCAGCGCTTCAAATGCCCGCCACACAGCTTCTTCTTTTCGTCCAGCTCGTTGCAGGCACGCTGGAAGGGCTTCTTGTATTTGACCTTGTGTTTGGGGAGTTGGGGCGCTTCGGTCTGCACGGTCTCAGGCATGAAGGCAGTATCGCCTGTCGCGGCAAATATCTCAATACCGAAGGAAATTGAGCCTAATCATGGATCGCTTGCAGCAACAGTGCCGCGCCGATCATCACCAAGCCAAGATGGACGAACTTGAGAAATGCGTCTCCGCGAAGACGGTGGTTCAGAATGCGGCCGATCCATATCGCCGGCAGAACCAGCAGCAACGACAGCAGGTAGTAATGGGTCACGATGGGCACCCACAGTCCGGCCAGCCAATAGCCGGCCATGCCAATCAGGCTGGCGGGCAGGAAGTATCCCTGCAACGTTGCGCGGAAATGCTGGGCGGTCCAGCGGCGCATGGCGCCGTAGATGGCCAGCGGCGGGCCGTTCATGCCGTAAGCTCCGCCCATGATGCCGGCCATGAAGCCACAGCCGACAAGCCATCCTTTGCTGTCGCTGTGCAACTCCGGAGGCCTGCGGCCAACCAGCGCGTACACCGAAAAGGCCATGATGATGACAGCAAGGACGGCTTTGACCATCCGATGATTGCCGGCCGTCAGCAGCCACAGGCCCAGTGGTATGCCGAAGAGCGTTGCAGTGACCAGCCAGCCGGTGCTGCGCAGGTGGATCTTCTGCCAGTCCTGCACGATGATGACGGCGGCAACCGTTATGGAAACGAGCACCGCCAGCGGAGCAGCAACATTGACCGGAAGCCGCAGTGCGAGGAGGGGAACAGCAATCAGCGCTTCGCCAAATCCAAAGGCGGAGCGAATCAGAGTAGCAACGAAGATGACCAATAAGACATAAGCGGTAGTGGTGTCCATCCCAAATCGTCAAGATTCCGGCCTGACATGAATAAATTGAGTGCGCTCATGAAACCCGATCTCAAATGCGGAAAAAATTACGCTGCGACCCAAAATGTTTCGCGAAGCGTTGCCCGCGAAAAATCCAATTTGCCCCGCGAAACGAGGTCCTGCTTTCAACAACTGGATCTCCAAATCGAAGAGATAGATTCGGACGGCACCGCCGAATGTGCTTACATCTTCCGGATGGCCGGCCGTAACATCGTCTATTCCAATGAAACCTGCGTGCTCGGGGCTGAATGCCGTGTACGGAGATCCGGAATCGAAGATTCCGACGACAACCGTGTCTTGATTGCCGCTGAAGAGCCTCACCTCAGCGGCGGGGTGAACTCCGTGTCGCCGGGGAATCGTTCGGTAAGGTAAGGAGACCGGGTAATTAACAGTCGGCATGCTAAATCGGTATGAAGTTTACCTCTTCGTCAGTCGGCACATAGTAAACAAAGGGGGAGTCTATCCGGTGCTGCCGAACCGCCGCATGCAAATCCGCAATATCGCGGCTGTGCGCGATTAACCGATGCCTGTGAATGAGTAACCACTCACCTGGGTAATGCCCCAGTTCTTCAGCATTTTTCTCCAGCCAATCTAACTCCGAGAGTTCACTGTTTTCGAAGGTAGGTCGAAGAGGAGTCCTCACCGGTATCTTGGAAGCTGTGGCGTTCTTGCTTCGACTTCGCGGGCGATTCCAGTAAGGACTATTGCAGCACGGGTTTGGACAATTCTCCGGCTGTTTCGGAGTGCGGGGAAACCACCTGTGACCGCAGCGCAAACATCGCAACTGGCTAATCGTCTTAGTCATTAGGTGTAACTATATAGCTAAGCCTAGCAAAGTTCAAATCCGATTCCCGCGCCTTACTAATCCCACCGAGCGCAGCACCCCGCTGATTCTCGCGCCGAAACCCGGGGCAAACAGCAGGTCCACAAACCCGTCCATCTGCTGCTTGAGCTTGAGGTCATAACCGAACCACCACGGCTTCGGTACGCCGGGGAGAAGGTCCACATCCACGTGTTTCACCTGCACCATCTCGGCCATGCCCATCTCGCCGTGGGTGCGCCCGATGCCGCTTAGCTTGAAACCGCCGTGCGGCGCTTCGGCGATTCCGAAGCACGAGATGACATCGTTGACCATGACTGTCCCGGCCTTGAGCCGGGCAGTCATACGCTCGCCGCGATGCCGGTCGCGCGTCCATACGCTGGCGCCGAGCCCAAAGTCGCTATCATTGGCCAGGCGTACCGCTTCGTCGTCGCTGTCGAAAGGCGCCACCGGAAGCACGGGGCCGAAGGTCTCCTCGCGCATGATGCGCATGTCCTGGGTCACATCTGCGAGCAGAGTCGGAGCGTAGAAGTTGGGCCCAAGCTCGGGCATCCGCTTTCCGCCCATCAGCAGACGCGCTCCCTGACGTACGGCGTCGTTGACGTGGTCTTCGACAATTCGCAACTGGCGCTCGCTGATCAGCGGCCCCAGCTCGACTTCGGAGTCGATGCCGTTCCCTACGCGCAGCTTGGCGACCTTGCTGCGGCAGACATCCAGGAACTTGTCGTACAGGCTGCGGTGTACGTAACAGCGCTCGACCGAGAGACAGGTCTGCCCGGCGTTCATAAACGCTCCCCAAACCGCGCCGCTGGAGGCGATATCCAGGTTGGCGTCGTCGAGCACAAGCATGGGGTCTTTGCCGCCCAGCTCCAGCACCACCGGCAGCAGCTTCTTCGCTGCCGCCTCGGCTACACGCCTGCCCGTCGCAACGCTTCCCGTGACGATAATCTTGTCAATCGGCGACTCGATGAGAGCTGCGCCAGCCGGCCCTTCGCCGATGACGACCTGCATGAGATCAGGATTCAATCCCGCTGTGTGCAACAACCGCTGCAATTCCAACCCAATCAGCGGAGTAAACTCCGACGGCTTCAACACCACAGCGTTGCCGGTAACCAGCGCCGCAAGCGTCTCGCCTGCCGGGGTTGAGAACGGATAGTTCCAAGGCGAAATGATGCCGATGACGCCGAAGGGCTCGCGCACCAGCTTGCCGCGCTTCATCTTCATCACCGGATTGCCGTGCGGTAGCCGTTGTTCGCGCAGGAACTGGTGCGCGTGGTTGATGCAGAACGTGGCGGCGTCCAGGACAACCAGGACTTCCGTCACCAGCGCTTCTACAACCGGCTTGCCGGCCTCGCGGCAGGTGAGAGTGGCCACCTCGTCGCGGCGCTCGCTCAGTAGCTGCTGGAAACGGCGCAGCACGGCGATGCGCCCGCTTACCGGGGTCGCCTCCCACGCCGGTTGCACTTGCTTGGCGCGGAGCACGGCACTCTGCACGTCGCCGGCGCTTGCACATTCCAGCTCCGCCAGCACCTCTCCCGTGGCCGGGTTCGTGCTGATGATCGTGCTGCTCCCAACAACGGTTGCCTGGCTAGCCATGTCTAATATTCAACGCTTACCAGGTAGAGTCCGCAAGCCGGGGCCGTTGGGCCGGCAGCGCTGCGGTCGCGCGCTTCCAGGATTCGAGCAACGTCGTCCACCTCCAGCGAGCCCTTGCCAACCTGCAAAAATGTTCCGACCAGGTTGCGCACCATGTGGTGTAGAAATCCGTCTCCGCGCACGGTGTAGACCAACTCCTCGGCGGTGCGCACCCATTGCGAGGAATGGATGGTGCGCACATTCGAAGCGCCCGTAAACTCCTCTGCCCCAAGTGCCTCCTGCCGGCCTTCTGCGATGCGCGCAGCACGTTCTGGATCGGACGCCGCAAACGACGTGAAATCATGCGTTCCGACCACATGCCGGGAGGCGCGAACGATCGCATCTTCATTCATCGGGTAGGGATCGTGATAAACGTAGCGGGCAAGAAATGGCGGGCAAACAGCGCCGCGATAGATTCGGTAGCGGTAGGTCTTCGCCGAGGCAGAATGCCGCGCATGGAAGTTCTTGTACGTCGCTTCGATTGAGTTGACACGGATGGACGGCGGAAGGATGTCGTTCAGCGCGGTCACCAGGTTGGGCGCGGGAATGGGAGACTCCAATTGCACGGAAGCCACCTGACCGAGAGCATGTACTCCGGCGTCCGTGCGTCCCGAACCTTGAGGCAGGACCTCCTCACTGGTAATCCGTTTCAGGCATTCGGCAAGCGTCCCTTGCACAGTCGGCAGGCCGGGCTGGACTTGCCACCCGTGAAACTCTGACCCATCGTAGGCCAGCGTGATTTTGAGGGTGTGGCTCACTGTGTCGGGTGCTGGATGAAATTCACCGGATGCCCTTGGTAAAGCTTTGTTAAGTGATGTAAAGCGGCCAAAATCAGCCCTAAGCGTCAGCTATACTATGCCATTCCTGCGGCTTGCAACGCTGCAAGCAGTTTCGGTCCCCTGCGGGGTCATTCTGAGACGGTCCTTCGCGACGCTTCCATTCGCTGAGAACCGGCGACAGCATCGAAGAATCCAATGAAGAACGCAAACCTTACAGCTTCAGTTTCTGGAGATAAAGGAATGTTTGTTTCCAAGCCTGCGAATCCTCTGCCTGCCAAGTTACTTAGCGTAGTTCTGATTTGTTCCCTCGCCGCGGCCAGCTTCGCCCAGGATCCATCGTCTCAAACGGCGCCGCAGAATCCGCCGCCTGAGACGGCGTCGTCGCAGAACCCGCCACTGACGCCGCTGCCGCAGGCGCCAATGCCGCAGCGCAACGCGCATCCCTATTCCGACCAGGATTACACCCGCGGCAAGAAACAGTGGCCCAATCCGTTCGTGGTGTACACCACGCGTGAGGTTGCTCCCCTCAACGTGGCCAACAGCGGTCGCACCGACCGCCTGCTGATTGACGGCAAGCTCTACCTGTCGCTCAACGACGCCGTGGCCATGGCGCTGGAAGACAATCTCGACATTGGCATCCAGCGCTACAACCTCTCCATCGCCGACACTGACATCCTGCGCACCAGCTCCGGCGCGGTCGCTCTCGGTGTCAACGCCGGACTGGTGCAAGGCACGCCCGGCGGGCAGACGGGCGCGACCTCGGCCGGCGGCACCGGGACCTCCACCACCGGCTCAACCGGCGGCGGTGTCGGCGGCACGACCATCGGCGTCGGCGGCGCTGGCGCGGGTGTGGGCGGCATCGTCGCCTCCACTCAGGGTGAAGGTCCGCCCATCGACAACTATGACCCGGTCATTACCGGCACTGTCAACGAAGAGCACGTCATCACGCCCGAGGCCAATACCATCTTCACCGGCACGAAATCCCTGAGCCAGAACATCACCACCGCCAACTTCCTCTACAGTCAGGGCTTCTCCACCGGAACGCTGATGACGGTGGGATTCAACAACACCCGCACGTCTTCTAACTCCGCGTTCAACAGTCTGAACCCCACGTTGACCCCCAACTTCCGCTTCGAGTTGCGCCAGCACCTGCTATCCGGCTACGGCTTCGATCCCAACCTGCGGTGGATCCGCATTACCCGCAATAACAAGGAAATCGAGAATGTGACCTTCCGTCTGCAGGTCATCACGACGGTGTCGCAGATCGAGAACATCTACTGGGACCTGGTGAACGCCTACTCCAACGTGACTGTGCAGCAGCGCGCCCTGGACCTGGCTAACAAGACGCTGTCGGATGACCAGAAGCAGGTCGTAGCCGGGACGCTCGCTCCCCTTGCCGTGGTCCAGGCGCAGAGCGCAGTTGCCACAGCACAGCAAAACCTGGTGGCCGCGCAGGTCAATCTGCAGCTCCAGCAATTGCTCATGAAGAACGCCATCACCCGCAACATGGGCGATCCCATTCTGGCGGTCGCGCCGGTCATTCCTACCGACACGCTGAACATCACCGAGCAGTATCAGGTGCGGCCGGTTGAGGATTTGATCGCGGAGGCGCTGCAACAGCGCCCCGAAATTGCCACCGCGCGATTGACGCTGACCAACAACGAAATCTCCCGCAAGTCGATCCGCAACCAGTTGCTGCCGACCCTGGACCTGTACGCTTTCTATGGCGCCTCCGCGCTGGCTGGTCCGCAGAACCCATATTGCACCAACCCTAACGCGTGCCCATCGCCCGGTTCCATTTCGACGACAGGCTATAGCGACGCGTTTCAGAACCTGTTCAACAGCTCGGCGCCGGACAAGGGCGTCGGCTTGAACCTTAACATCCCGCTGCGCAACCGTCAGACGCAGGCCGACCAGGTGCGTTCGGTGCTGGAATATCGCCAGGCGCAGATGAGTTTGCAGCAGACGGAGAACACCATCCGGCTGCAGGTGCGGCAGGCACAGTTCGCGTTGCAGCAGAACTATGTCGCTCTGCAAGCCGCTGTCGCAGCCCGCGATTACGCCGCGCAAAACCTGGACGCCGAGCAGAAGAAACTGCGCATGGGAGCTTCCACCAGCACGCTGGTGTTGCAGGCCTCGAGTGCCTTGACCCAGGCAGAGTCGAACGTTCTGGCTGCTGCAACCAATTACGAAAAGTCCAAGGTGCAGCTTGATCTGTCCACCGCGGAAACCCTGACTAAGCTGGGCATTGACATGACCGACGCTGAAGCCGCCAAGGTCACGCACATGCCGAAGGTCCCGGGGGTCGTCCCCGCCAATACGCAGGACCTGACGCAGCCGAACGTAAAGCCGATCCCGGTTCCGGGCATCAACATGCCGCAGCAAGCGCCGCCGCAAAATCCACCGCCGCGCACGCCGCCGCAGAACTCGCTGATGCAAATGGAGGTGATACCCTCTTCATCGCGTTGATGCTCTCTAGCGGTTGAGTTCGACCCGATCCCAAGCCAAAAAGGGAAGCAGTAACTCCTTGCTCCCCTCTCCGGCATCTACTAGCATGTAGGGTTTGCCTTTTTCAGGTAACTGGGGTATTTCATGCCGAAAAGCCACAAGTCTAACGGGAAGGTTCTGGCCGAAGCGCCGGTCACCGATCTCTTCCAGACCGGCCGCCGCCCCTCCGAGTCCGAAAAGCAATGGGCTGAGAAGACCCTCGTGCCCACGCTCGAGAAGGCCCCGGAGAAGCCAATCGGGGAGCCTACCGGCGTTAATCTCGACGAGCATGGCCATGCCCGCTACACCACGATCTCCGGTGTGCCCATTCGCCGCCTCTACACGCAGGCCGATCTTCCCGAGGACTGGAAATACGAAGACTACCTGAACTATCCCGGCCAGCCGCCGTTCACGCGCGGCATTCACGCCAGCGGCTATCGCGGCAAGATGTGGACCATGCGCCAGTTCTCGGGCTTCGCCTCGCCTGAGGAGACCAATCAGCGCTACAAGTATCTGCTGGAGCACGGCAGCATGGGCCTGTCGGTGGCCTTCGATCTGCCCACGCTGATGGGCTACGACAGTGACCATCCTTTCAGCGAGGGCGAGGTCGGCAAGTGTGGCGTCGCTATCGATTCACTCGAAGACATGGAGATCCTTTTCGACGGCATTGACCTGGAAAAGACCACGGTCTCGATGACCATCAACTCGCCCGCGTCGGTGCTGTGGGCCATGTATCTAGCAGTCGCCGAAAAGCAGGGCGCTAACTGGAAGAAAATTTCCGGCACTATCCAGAACGACATCCTGAAGGAATACATCGCGCAGAAGGAATACATCTATCCGCCGGCTCCCTCGATGCGCCTGGTGATTGACACGTTCGAGTTCGGCTCCCTGTTCACGCCGAAGTTCAACACGATTTCCATCAGCGGGTACCACATTCGCGAGGCCGGCTCCACTGCCCTGCAGGAGCTGGCGTTCACCATCTACGACGGCGTGGAGTACGTCGAGTGGGCGCTCCGTCGCGGACTTGACGTGGACGAGTTTGGCCCGCGGCTCAGCTTCTTCTTCAACGCACATAACGACTTCTTCGAGGAAATTGCCAAGTACCGGGCGTCGCGCAAAATCTGGTATCGCCTGATGAAGGACCGCTTCCGCGCGAAGAACCAGCGCACCTGGCTGATGCGCTTCCATACCCAAACGGCGGGCGTTTCGCTCACCGCACAGCAGCCGATGAACAACATTGCTCGCGTGGCCATCCAGGCGCTGGCCGGCGTGCTGGGCGGCACGCAGTCGCTTCACACTGACAGCTATGACGAAGCTCTTGCGCTGCCCACCGAGGATGCCGTGCGCATCGCGCTGCGCACGCAGCAGATCATCGCCTACGAGTCGGGCGTGGCGCAGACGGTTGATCCGCTTGGCGGCTCGTACTTCGTGGAGCGCTTCACTCTCGACATGGAAAACGGCGCCTTCGACTACTTCGACAAGCTTGACGCCATGGGCGGCATGGTGAAGGCCATCGAGAAAGGTTATCCGCAGAAGGAGATCGCCGAGGCCAGCTACCAGTTCCAGCGCGCGACGGAAGCGAAGGAGAAGATCACGGTCGGAGCGAACGAGTTCGTCATCGAAGAAGAGCCACCGCACATTCTCTACATTGACGAGTCGGTCGCCCGCCACCAGAGCGAAAAGCTGAAGGCCCTGCGTGAACGACGCTCGAACGACGAAGTGCGCCGTCGCCTCGACGCGTTGAAGAAAGCCGCTGCGCAAGAACCGAAGGCGGGCGAAAACGGCCAAATTTCGCCTGCTAACACCATGCCGTTCCTCGTGGCCGCCGTGAAGGCCTACGCAACTGTCGGCGAAATCTGCGACGCGCTGCGCGAGGTGTATGGGACTTACACCGAGACCGCGTTTGCGTGAGACAATGCATTGACCGCAGCACGAGGCGACGATGCAATTCACTAACGCTGAAGAATTCTGGAACGCGCTAGGGCGGCTCTACGACAGCACGCTGGAATTGCGGGAGAACATCCACAGGCTCGACGAGAAACTTGACCGGCTGACAGATCGAGTCGAGCGGCTGGCTGAGGGAACCGAGCGACTGGCTGAGGGAACCGATCGGCTGCTTCGCGTTTCTGAAGGTCATCAGCGGGCCCTGGAAGCATTGCAAAACGTGGCCGAAGCGCACGAACGCCGATTGGACCGCACCGAGATCACGGTCGAGGCGATCCTGGAAGACTTGCGGCGCGCCCGTGGTCAGCAGCCGTAACTGAGTCCGGTCTCTGGCCGTGTATCTCTATTCCGAGGCTAGCAGTCTGTTCATCGAAGATCTTCTGCTCAAGCGTATCGCTGAGAAGTTGAGAATCAGCTTCGCGGATCTAATCTGATCTCGCGGTGTTGCCTTTGAGCAGCGCCTCCGTCACAGCGCGGCACACTGCGTCGTAGTTGCCTCGAGAACGGCTTGTGCGACTTCCGACTACAAGTCGTTGTCAGGCTGTCCTCTTGGATTGCCACTTTGCCCCGGCTTCCACGGTTTCAGGTTTTCACTGCGTCCGCCTCTCACTGCTTCGTCACTGTTCTCAGTGAGGGAGCGGTATACCGCTGTTTTATTGAAAGTCAAGCACGTGTACTCAAATTCACATGGCTCTAAAGTCGTATGGAACTATGTTTCGTTGCGGCCAGCAGCGGGGGTTACATCGTCGTCCGTCCTCGTAATCCGGAAGCCATGAGGGCGATGGTCTTTCGGGAGGTACTCCGCTGGGATGGCGGTCTTGTTGCCATCGCGGAGAGAATGGTAAACGGGCGACATGATTTCGACCCCGGCAGCATAGAAGCAGTCCTGAATGTTGGCGTGCAGGTTGGAGTAAGTTACAAACATGGCGTGAGGATTCCGTGTGTAGGCATTGATCTCATACTGCACGTAGGAATCGTCCAGTGCCCTCTGCAGGACAAATGGCGCAGGGTCGGCAAGAATGTCGGAGGTTTTCAAAGCTGCTTCGATCATCAAGTCGTGGACAGTACGCCAGGGAACATCGTATCCAATGGTTGCCGACGTGTGCAGAATTACGCCTTCGGTCTGCCCCAGCAGGCTGTAGTTGACGACGTGGCTGCTGAGCACCACGGAGTTGGGAATGACAACCTCTTCCTTCTGGAACGTCAGAAGATGAGTGGCCAGCATGTTTTGCGAGATGACTTCACCGATGTTATCGCCGATCTTCACCCAGTCCCCCACGCGAAACCCGCGGGTGTAGGTGAGAATAATTCCGGCTATTACGTTGGCAACCGCCGAGGTCGAACCCAAGGAAATCAAAACGCCAATGAATAATCCGATGCCTTTGAAGGCGGGC
>Ga0335077_10002978_pt1 | contig 20320 bp, 18 predicted proteins | sample Lox_Sample_31_FD_207151 | JGI IMG/M metagenome (GOLD analysis project Ga0335077, IMG submission 207151) | Soil microbial communities from Loxahatchee National Wildlife Refuge, Florida, United States - Lox_Sample_3.1 | ecosystem: Environmental > Terrestrial > Soil > Wetlands | place: USA...
ACGCCCACCAGGTCATCATCTTGCCCTTGCCGTGGATGATCTCCTGGTCGACGTAGATCTTGTGGTCGCCGGGGTAGGGCGGGCGAGTGTAGCCCTCTTGGTGGCCGCCCATGCGCACTACGCCCGCGCCTCTGCGGCCGACGTTGTGCGTGGCGAGCACGAGGTCGACCAGCGCCGACTGAATCAGGTAATTGTCGTTGCCCCAGATGATCCCTTTCTCGTAGGTGTGGCAGGCGCGCGGGCGCTGTCCGCCGGCCTTGGGCTTGTAGGCCCACTCCGCCGCCGTGCGCAGCTTGTCGACCGGTACACCGGTGATGCTGCTCGCATCCTCCAGGCTCAAGCGGTTGGCCTGCACCGCCGCGTCGAAGCCCTTCGTGTACTTGGCGATGAAGTCGCGGTCGATCCAGCCTTGCTGCACCACGTAGGTGAACAGCCCGTTGAACAGAGCGATGTCGGTACCGGGTTGGATGTCCAGGTGGAGCACCCGGCCCGGGGCGACCTGCTCGGCGATCGCGATTGAAGGTGTGCGCCGCGGGTCCACGAAGATCACTCGACCCGGCCCGACCTCTTCGCCCGCGAACCAGCTCTTCTTCTTCGCAACCGTTCCGCCCTGCAGATTGGGGACCCAGTGCGCCAGGAAATAGTTGGTCTGCGTTTCGTAGGGATTGCCCCCGATCGACCAGAGCACATCCGCGACCTCGGCATCCTCGTAGCTGTTGTTGAGCTCCCCGATCCCCATCTCCCGCGTAGCGTGGCACTCCGAGTTGTACGCGGGGCGGTTGTGGATGCGGACCACGGGGGTCTGGATCGCGGTGAACATCAGCTTGCCCGTGCCCCATGTGTTTTCGAATCCGCCCCCGGCGCCGCCGTGGTCGAAGGCGGAGAACATGATATCGGCCGGGCCGTCCTGGTCCAGGATCTTCTTGATCAGACCGCCGTAGACCGCGAGCGCCTGATCCCAGCCCGTGTCCAGCCATTGGTCGGCGGCGTATAGCCGCGGATACAGCAGCCGTTCCTTGCCGATGCCGGAGTCGGTGTACATCACGGACGCCATCTTTCCTCCGCGGGTAGAGGACAGTCCCTGATTCACCGAGCAACCCTTGTCGGGCACGATCATGATGTTGTACTGCTTGCCGTCCCTGTCTTCGATCTGATTGGTCATAGCCGGGGTCATGATCAGCGCCATCGGCGGCACTTGCTTGCGGAAGTCCAGCCCGAGTGCGTTCGCGTCCGGCGCGCGGCCGCCTTCGGTATTGGCATCCCATTTGTACACGTGATAACCGCAGCCCACGATGCAGAAGTGGCAGGTCATGTTCGTCTTCTGCGCGTTGACCGGGGGCAGCGCGATGCGATCCTTGTATGTGGCCATGTTCGCCTTCCTCACAGAATGTTGGACTGGCGGCCGTAGATCAGCCCATCGACGCCCACAGCGGCGATGGAGCCGTCCTTCGCGTTGTAGCGCAGTTCGATCTGCGGGAGGTTCTCGGTGGCCTGGCCGCAGATCATCTGGCCGCCGAGCTCGGCGTCGAACATGCTGAAGTGACAGGGGCACTTGAAGGTGCGCTCAGCCGCGTCATAGGTCACAGGGCAGCCCATGTGCGTGCAGAGCATGCTGTAGGCGACGATATCCCCGTCCGGGCCGACGCCGCCAGGGACTTTCTTGCCCAGTTTCACCAGCGTGCAGGGCGAAGACGTATCGGGGTACGTGAAGGATTGTGGTGCGTTGACTTGCAAGCTCGCGGCCTGCGCGAGCGCCTTCGTCGGGTACGGCAGTGTGGTCCGGCCGGTCGTTGCCTGCGCTTCGGCAGTCGCGGGCACGGCCGCGACGCCGGCGGTGGCTGCAACCGCGCCGCTCACCTTCAAGAACTGCCTCCGGGTGACTTCGAAGCTCATGACGCTCTCCTTCTCGTCGAGATTGTTGGGGTGCGGGGTGAAGCACGTGCTTGCTCCCTATCGCAACGCGCGTTCCCGCGGGCCGCATCTGGAGTTACAAGCAGATCAGGCACTTGTACTCAGTCGTTTCGTCCCCCGTTACAGGCCGGTAACCTGGCTCGGAAAATCGAGGCGACGGCGTTACCGCTCGGTAACCACTCTGCAGCGGACCGCAGCCCCTACCAGAAGCTGGCGCGAACGCGCTACCATAGCCGCGACAAAGCCGGGCGCGATCTGACCGCTACGCGTCACGGCGACACACTCGAAGGAGGAGGCAATGATCGCAATGCCGTGCACACCGCGGCGTGCGTCCTTCCTGCCCTGGGCGTTTCTCTCCAGGGTGCGCGCCGCCGTCGCTCATGGGTTGTCAGCAACGTGGGCCTGCGGGTTGACGGCACCCCTTTCGGCGTGTTTGGCGGCTTTGCTGGTCGGGCTCTGGACGCCGATGGCGCGCGCCGGTGACAACGACGGTCCGCGGCCCATCCGATTCGGCACCACCGCGGTGATCCTGGAGGACCAAGTCGCCATCCTCCACTCGTGGAAGGGTTATCTCGAAGAGCGCATCGGCCGGCCCGTGCGCTTCGTCCATCGCGGCAGCTATCAGGAGATCAGCGAGCTGCTGTCCAAGGACCAGCTCGATTTCGCCTGGGTTTGCGGCTACCCGTATGTGCGCAACCGGTCCTACATGCGCCTGCTGGCCATCCCCGTGTACGAGGGCCGGCCGCTGTATCAGTCCTACCTGATCGTGCCCAAGTCCGATACGACGACGCACTCCTTCCGCGACTTGAAAGGAAAGATCTTCGCGTACTCCGATCCGAACTCGAACTCCGGCTTCCTGGTGCCGCAGTACGAGCTGGTGCGGCTGGGCGAGAACCCGGCGAGCTTCTTTCAGAAGAGCTTCTTCACCTGGGCGCACAGCAAGGTCGTGACGGCCGTCGCCGCCGGACTCGCGAACGGCGGCGCCGTGGATGGCTACGTGTGGGAGACGTTGCAGCGAACCCACCCCGAGTTGACCGCCCAGACCCGCGTGGTGCGCAAGTCCGCGTTGTACGGCTTCCCGCCGCTGGTGGCGCGGGCGAATCTGGGCGAGAAGGATTTCCGTGCCATGCAGAACGTGCTGTTGGGCATGAGCCAGGACGCGCAGGGCCGCCAGCTGCTTGCTCGGCTCAATCTCGATGGGTTCGCTCCGGACGATCCGCACGTGTTCGACGGGATCGCCGCGATCCTCGCCTTTATCCAGACGCGGCAGCCGGGCTTGGTCGGCTCGGGGGCCAGCACGAGCGCAAGCCGTGCGCTCCGGTCGGAGGCCAACTGACATGGGCGCGCCGGACCCTGCGGTCGCCTTCATTCCGGACCAGCCGCGTGGCAGTGAGCTCTCTGGAAGCAGTACGACTGCGCGGCAGGTACCGGCTCGCGACTCGGTCTTCACGCGCTTGCGCCTGCCGTTCCGCGACCTGAGCTATCGCTACAAGATTCCGCTGAGCGTGACCTTCGTGATCTTGGTCACTGCCGTGGTCATCTCGACAGCGCTGGCTCTGCAGGCTTATCGGGACGCACGCCGTGATCTGGTCGCGCGCGCCGAAAGCATGGGCAAAACTCTGGCTCACGCATTGGCGCCGATCATGCTGCGCGACGAGCTGTGGCCGGCGTACGAGATGATCGTCACGCCATTCGCGGGCGGGTCTGCCCAGGACTCGCGGGGCAAGGTGACGGTGGTGCTCAACAGCGAGAACCAGATCTACGTCTCTTCTCAGCCGACCGTGTTTCCCACGCTCCAACCGCTCACCGCAGCCGGTGCCGGCTACGCGGCGCTGACCGCCAGGCTTGCGAAGGATTCCTCGCACGGGCCGACGTTGCTCGAGGAGGTGGTTCCCGGGCACTTGGTGGTGTCGGTGCCGATCTTGGCGGACGACTCGACCTTGCTCGGACGCGTGCTTGTGCTGTACTCGGAGTCGCTGTTCCTCCAGCGTATCGAGGCGACGCTGCTGCAAGTCTTGGTCTCGACCTTGGCGGTGCTTGCGGTGTTGCTGCCCATCGGCTGGTTCGCGGGCAACCGCATCGTCGAGCCGCTGGTGCGGCTGGCGGCTGTGTTCGGCAAGGCGGGGAGAGAACCTTCGCCGCGCGTGGCGCAGGGCTTGTACACCGGAGGCGACGAGATCGGCCGGCTCGGGCGCCAGTTCCAGGCTATGCTGCGCGAACTGGAGCAAAAGCAAGCCCTGGAGCGGGAGATGATCGGTGCGAGCCGCCTGGCCTCAATCGGGCGTCTGACCGCGGGCATCGCCCACGAGATCAACAACCCGCTGGGCGGCATGCTCAATGCCATCAACACTTGCAAGCGTCATGGCAACGCGGACCCCGTCACGGCGCGCACGATCTCCCTGGTCGAACGCGGCCTGCTCCAGATCAGGGAAACGATCGCCGCACTGTTGGTGGAAGCGAAGGTCACAAGCCGTGCGCTGACGCGCGACGACATCGAGGACGTGCATACGCTCGTTGTCCCCGAGGCGACGAAAAAGCACCTTGTGGTGCGCTGGAACAATGACATCGAAGGTTCGGTGCCGCTGCCGTCGACTCCGCTGCGCCAAGTCCTGATCAACCTGCTGCTCAATTCCGTGCAGGCGGCGGCGGACAACGGTTATGTGACCTGCAGCCTTCGGACCGAGAGTGAGTTTCTGCTGATGGACGTCGCCAACGACGGAACAGCCCTCAGCCCGGCGCAGTTGGAGCACCTGTTCGAGCCCTTCGGTAGCGAAGCCGGGACCGGGCTCGGGCTGTGGATCGTGTATCAGATCATCCAGCAGCTGCGCGGTGAGATCCGTGTCAGCAACGGCCCGCCGCTCACCCGCTTCGCGCTGCGCATCCCCCTGGAGGTGGCGGCATGAACCACGGTCCGCGGGTGTGCCTGATCGAGGACGACATCATCATGGGGGAATCGCTGTGCGATCGGCTCACCCTAGAAGGCTTCAGCTTCGATTGGCACCGCGACGGGCGCAGCGCGCTGCGCAGCATCGGGCGTCAGTCGTACGCCGCGATCATCAGCGACGTGCGGTTGCCGGACGTGGACGGGGAAGAGTTGGTGCGTACCTTGCTCGCACGCGGCGTGCCGCTGCCGCCCTTTCTCTTTATCACCGCCTATGCCTCGGTGGCGCGCGCCGTGGAGGCGCTGAAGTTGGGCGCGGCCGACTATATCACTAAGCCGTTCGACATCGAGGAGCTCATCGAGAAGACGCGGCACCTGGTCGCTGCGCAGGGCGCTACCGTCACAAGCGCGGCAAGCGGCCCGGTGCTGGGCGTGTCGCCCGCCATGCGCCGGATCGAGGAGTTGCTGCCCAGGCTCGCGAGCCATCGCGAAACCGTGCTGATCACCGGAGAGTCCGGCGTGGGCAAGGAACAGGTCGCGCGGCTGCTGCACGGACTGCAGCCCACGCTGGGCAAAGGTCCGTTCGTGGCCGTCAACTGCGCATCGGTGAGCGAGACCCTGCTGGAGTCGGAGCTGTTCGGTCATGAGCGCGGCGCGTTCACGGGTGCGGCCCGCTTCCGCCGCGGTGTGTTCGAGCAGGCTGAAGGCGGCACCTTGTTCCTCGACGAGATCGGCGACATGTCGCCGTCCATGCAGGGTAAGCTGCTGCGCGCCGTTCAAGATAGACAGATTACGCGAGTGGGCGGAGAGCGCGCCATCGCCGTCGATCTGCGCTTGATCTGCGCGACCAACCAGGAGCTGCGCGGGTTGGTGGAGCAGGGCCGCTTCCGCGAGGACTTGTACTACCGCATCAACGTGATTCACTTGCGTGTGCCTCCGCTGCGTGAGCGCCAAGAGGACGTCTTGTGGCTCGCGCGCCGGTTCCTGGGCGAGTGCGCAGGCTCGACGGGTCACCCCTGCAGGATGAGCCCGCAAGCGGAGTCGGCGCTGCTGCGGCACACCTGGCCGGGGAACGTGCGCGAGCTGAAGCACGCGATTGGTCGTGCCTGCATCCTCGCGCGCGCACCGGTCATCCAGCCCTGGGATTTGTTTCAGGACGACGCATCAGGCGAGCCACCGATTTGCGGGATGCCCGACACGACGCTCGAGGCCTACCTGCGCGAGTGCGAGCGGGAGTTCATCGTTCGTGCCCTCGAGGAGCACCGCTGGCATGTTTCGGCGACGGCCGACGGCCTGGGCATCAGCCGCAAGAACCTGTGGGAGAAGATGCGCAAGCTCCGCATTTCCATCAAGGCGGAGCAGTGACGATCTCGTCGGGTCGAGAGCGTCTCAGAAGAAATACTTCACCAGTGCCTGCCATTCCTGTCGTACCGGCAGTGAGCCGTAGACGCTGCCGGGGGCGCCGCTATTGATCTGCCATTGTAGCGCCAGATCGACGCGATCCCAGTGGTACCGTGCTTCCAGCCATGTCTGACCGCTCTTGGTGGCGACGTCGTAACGTTGCATGGCACTTAAATCCAGGCGTAATACCATCGCATCCTGCCAGTGCGCGTAGAGAAAGAGCGCCTGCTTGGTCGGCGGCTCCTGCGCTTCGATGACGAACTCGCCGAACGCCCGGAAGGCGGCGGGCGGTCCATGGCTCAGCGCGTTCCAAGTCTGCAGGTCCAAGCCGGCGCCGTTGTATTCATATTCCAGCGTCACGGACAACTTGTTGGCCGCCGTGTAAGTCAGGCCCGTGCCCAGTTGGTTCCGATACGCGCTGTCATCCGGCCCGCCCAACGCCTGCGACAACAGCGACGGGCTCCGGCCCCCCGACCACTCCAGATATGCGACCGTCGCGTCGCTCAGTAGTGCGGTGAGATTGCAGCCGAGCTGTGGCGACGCATGCTCGACGCCGTACAGGAGACACTGCGGACTGAACTTGCCCCACAGGCGTTGGCTTCCCGAGATCAGCCAGCGGTTGTCCCCGTTGGTCGCGCCGAGCACCGGACTGAACGCGCTGCTGGTCGGCGCGTTGGCAAGTTGGGGCGCGGCCAGCTTCGGGGAATACAAGGCGCTCAATGACCCATCGCTCCACAACGTCTGCCCGCTGACCATGACGCTGCCAAGCCGGTTTTCTCTCAGGCTCGCCGGCTCGATCGACACGATCGAGCGAAGCGAATTGACGCGGAAGTAGTCGGTCGGGTTGAAGCCGTACGCAACCCCGTTGTGCAGATTGACTCGGCCCAGATCGAACACAAGGGTGGAGCGCGGTTGCCAGCTCAGGTACGCTTCTTTCAGGGTGTTGGCGGACCTCTGGTCGAGGAGCGGGTCCTCGTTGACCAGATCGAGCCGATCCGCGATGACTGCCCGCCACTGCGAACCGAGGCTTGGTTCGTAACGCCCGTCGAGCGACAAGCGCTCGATGTCGCGCGGCGACTCTCCGCTGCGTACGCTGGCCAAACCCAATGCGGGTTCTACGAAGGCGTGCCAGTCGCGAGCCTGCGTCGAGGCGGCGGGGGCCTGGTCGGCAATTGTGAGCGCGGCGGCGTCCTCATCGTCTGCGAGCGCTGGGCTGGCAGCCACCAGCAGCGCGATGGCGAGGGCGCGCAAGGTCCACTACTCGGGCTCGCCGCGAGACGCGTCGTATCGCTGTTGCCACACGTGCGATACCTTACCCCATGCGTGCTCGCGGTGTTGCATGATCGTTACCGATCGGCTCTCGCCGCCTACGTGCCGGCCCATCACGCTCCCGAAACACAGGGCGGGCGCCCGCATGCCTGCGGATCGGGATATCCGTTAGATCGAGTGGTCAAGCTACGTGAGCCGCCATGTATCTTCCGCGGGAGGGTGCATCAGGCGGCGTGCAGCTCAGCGGCTCCTCTAGCCGAACGCCTCTGGCTACGCAGCTGTGCGCGCACTCGCCGGACCCACTCGAAGTCCATCAGAAATCCTTGCACCACGCCGGCAAGCTCTGCCGGGACATCTACGCTGAAGCCGTCGCCGCCGCGATACGTAGTCGCGTTGGACCTGGGCCCATCGGCGCGATGACCGGGTTGGCTCGGCTGCGACTGGGGAAGGCTGTGGTCCACGGCGAAGGCAGCGCTCATCTGGGCGACCGTGCCGGACACGACGACCGCGCGACGTGCGGCGTCGGCCTCGACCACCGTCATCCCTCGCGAGACAACGAAGTTCGTCACCGTGGTCATCGTGGTTTGGATTGCGTTCTGCCGTGCCGCGAGCGCGTACGAGCCGAGAGGCTTCGATTGGCCAGGCGGCAGCGCAGGCGCACCCTTCGCACGCGTCGTCGCGTCACCGTCGTGATTGCGGCGCAAGACTAGGGTAACAAGAAGCGGCTTGTCTGGCTCAAGCCCTTTCTGCAGCGGCGTTGTAGGGAGGTGCGGGTCGTTGCCTACGGGAGTAGCACGGTATGCAAGGGTAGTCATCGAGTTCTCCGTTCAATAACGGTCATGGGATCCTGCGCCTAGATGTCGACTAGCGATGCGCTTTCGCCGTTCTGGTCTTTGTGCTGTACGTTGGAGGATGAGGTTGTCCCGCTGAGCCAGGCTGCCGATCGGAGGCATCGAGGCGTTTGCTATGTCTTTGCAGACTGTTGGACAGCTCGGCGATGATGCCTGACGCGGCGTTGATCATCTGGCGCGGCCCAAAACCTGCCCTCGTCATCTCTTGGTAGAAGGATTTGACGATGATCTTCACCATCTGCTCAGGCTGCTGCGCCAAGTTCACCAGTGCATCCCCGGCCGTGTCCTTCATGCCTTGCACCAGAGAGATCTGGGCGAATCTCGACTTCAGCACGTTGCGTAGCTGCACGACCTGGATCGACTTGCTGATATACAGCGTCAGAATCTCGAGGTAGCCAAGATCCTGCGCACTGAAGCCTGGTTTGGACTTGGGGTTGCTGATCTTGATCATGCCGAGCAACTCCCCATCGATGGCAATCGGAGAGCACATGATCCGGGGCGCCTCGCCCACCGACCGCACCGCGTGTCTGGCCTCCGTGCGAGTAGCGGGCGCCGGGGCTGGGCTCTGCGGCGGATCTGATGGCAGGCGCCGACGCTCTTTGGCAGTCGGGATACAGAACTGCGTGTGCACGTTCGGCTCGACTTTGGATGGCCTGTCTTCGCTGAACAGTGTGATCGAGCAGCTCTCGGCATCGAGAGTCCTGGCCGCCATGTCCGCGAGGGCGACAACGTTTTCCTCGAGGCTCTTCGAGTAGTCGAGCACGTCGAATGTCGTGACGACACAAGGCGCTTGTGGAGGCGGCTCCGCGGCGGCGACAGGCTCGACCGCCTCGCTGTGGATGCTCGAATGATCGATGGCGCTCATCGCATGCTCTCTAGACGGATTTCAACCGGGCTGGTTCGTATGCGGCCGGTGGTGGTGCAGCGTTTCCCATGGAGCCGAGGGGCGATCGAGATCGACCCGTCTGGTAACGAGCGAGATCGGTCTGTGCTCGCTGCGAACGGCGACTGCACACAGATGCGATGGCGCCAGCCTGAGCAGCGCGAACTGCCAGTCGCTTTCGCGGTCGCGAAGGTCCTCGGAGAACGAGACGCGAATGTCGGCTCCGGGCATCGGATCGGTGAAGCAGACCTGGTTGAAAGGCAACGCGAGGCCGAGCCCCCTGGCTTTGGCGTATGCCTCCTTCAAGGTCCAGTACGCAAGCACCGACTCCGACAACTCTTCCGGCGGCGACGCCTTCAGTGCAGCCAATTCCGGTGGTGAGAAGGCGGGCGCCAGATGGAGAGGTTGCAACGATCGCAACGCAGACTCCACGTCGATGCCGCAGGGATGGCGCGCGACCACACAGGCGACCAGTCCCTCCGTGTGCGAGAGGTTGAAATGCAGCCCAAACTGCGTGTGAATCGGTGCAAGCTCAGGCCGACAGTGCTGGTTTGTGGTGAATCGCCACGACTTCGGCGGCAACGACGCGTAGCGAGATAGAGTAAGGCGCAGGAGCGCATGGGCTGCGAGATAGCACAGACGATCGCGCGGGAAATGAAACCGGCTGTACCGCCGTTTCTCGGCCGGCGACAGGATAGAGCGGTAGCGATCCTCCAGACTAGCCAGATCGTTAGGGCGCGCGTACCAGAGATGTGCCTCGCGCTCCAGGCTATGCAGCAGATCCTCCGCCGGTACTCCGGGTTGAGCCCCCACCGCCGGGTGCGATGGGTCCGCAACCCATTCGCCGCCACCTGGGAGGATGTCGACCGGACTTGGAATCGTGGGCAGCGTGCCGACAGCGCCCATGAGCTCACACGCAACAGCGTTCCGTGGAGTCAGACTCGGGGGGTGGGGCAGCGCGGCCTCGGGCAGCGCTCGAGGGCGAGGTCAGGATGCTGACCGGCACGCAACATGTAGCGCTCTTGGATCCGCTCGGAGGTTCTGCGCTGAACACCGGGACCGATTGGAGGGTGTGGAAGGTTTCCCAAGCGATTCCTTGCGGATCGGCAATCCAATACTTGTCCGACTTTGCATAGCAGCATGCGGCTTGCGACTCCTCGACGTACGGTTGCGCTGCCTGCGCAAGCTGCCCCTGCATCTGCGAGAGTTCGGTAGCGCTCTCCACCTGAAACCCGAGATGGTTCAGTCCGACTGCCTCGCTGCGCTTCGAGATGGCGAAATTGACGCGCGGATCCTCGAGCATCCACTTCGCGTAGTCATCCATCCTGACCGTCGGCTCCGTTCCGAACAGCGCAGAGTAGAATCGGATGCTCGCGTCGAGGTCCGCGACCGCGATGTGAACGTGGAAGCGCTTCATACTGTGTTCCCTCCGTGTTGTGCTGGTCTGCGCGCGAACCGGCCCACCTCCGACTTTGGCGGCGGTGTTCATGTACGCGATGTGACCTCTGGTGTGAGCCATAGTCCAGATCGACCGAGCGGCGGTTGCGCGCTGCGGGGCCCTACAATCGGCGTTTCTTCGGTTGCGCCGAGGACGAGTGCGATCGCGTCCGTGACATAGTCGATGTTGCGGGAGTTCAAAGCGGCGACGCAGATGCGCCCGGTGTCCAGGGCGTAGATGGAGAACCGGTCTCGTAGCTGTCTCACTGTCTCTGCAGCGAGACCGGAATACGAGAACATCCCACGCTGGCGCAGCACGAAGCTGAAATCGACGCCGGGTAGTTTGCGATCGAGCTGGTGCACGAACTGCTCGCGGATAGCGCGGATGCGATCGCGCATCGCACCGAGCTCATGCTCCCAGAGAGTGCGGAGTTCGGCGGTGCGCAGGATCGTTGCAACGATCTTGCCGCCGCTGCTCGGGGGGTTCGAATAGTTGGTCCGCACCACTCGTTTCAACTGCGTCCAGCAGCGCTGCGCTTCCTGTGCATCGGAAGCGATGACGGTCAGGGCGCCGACCCGCTCACCGTATAGCGACAAGGACTTGGAAAACGAGCCGGCGACGAGGCAGGGGTAGCCGGTCTGTGCGAACCGTCGCGGCGGCGCAGCATCGCCGTCGACGCCGTCGCCGAAGCCTTGGTAGGCGATATCGAGAAACGGGATGAGGCGACGTGTCGTAACGACTTCGATGACCTGGGTCCACTGCTCGAACGTCAGGTCGACTCCGGTCGGATTGTGGCAACACGCGTGCAATACAACGATATCCCCGGCCGGTATGGACGACAGCGACTCCATTAGGCCGCCGAAGTCCAGGCCATGGGACGCCGCGTCGTAATAGCGGTAAGCCGAGACGGAGAAGCCAGCGGCCTGAAACAAGGCACGATGGTTCTCCCAAGTAGGGTCGCTTACCCATGCGCCTGCGGTGGGCGTGATGCGCCGGAGAAAGTCCGCGCCCAGCTTCAGCGCCCCGGTCCCTCCCAGTGCCTGTATCGTGACGGCGCGCTGCTCCCGGATCGCTGGACTGTCTGCGCCTAGAAGAAAGGTGCGCACGGCGTCGTTGTATGCGGGGAGCCCGTCGATGGGAAGGTAGGCACGGGGCGCGGCCTCGCGTACAAGATCTGACAGCGCATGCTGGACGCACTCGAGCAGCGGCACTTTCCCCGTGTCGTCACAGTAGACCCCTGTGCTGAGATTCACTTTGCTCGGGTTGCGGTCGTCGTTGAAGGCTTCCGTCACGCCGATGATCGGGTCGCGAGGGGCAAGCTCGACGTGCGACAGAAAGGAGGGGGTCCGTGCATCCATGTTCGCAGGTGTGAGTTGAAAACCGCACTGCGACATTGTCCATGCACTCCTCGCAGACGCGAATAGATCGTCGGATATATCGTGCAGCCTATTGCGCAACGACGATGGACGCGAGTTGACGTCCAAGCCTTGGCGTGCGAGGAATTCGCTTGTCAGGACCGAATGTCGACTTCACTCAGCCGCGATGGACACCTCCGCCGCCGGCTGCGAGCTTGGCAGGACTTGGCCGCTCGGAAGGCTGGTCGGGGAACAGCGGTCGATCGCTGGACGAGGACCGACGAGCTGTGGGCTTCGACCACCGCGACGCGCGCAATGATCCAGCCGGCGGGCCGCGCAATCCCGAGCTGGCTGCAGTCATGCGCTCGTTATGGCGCGTTCGTCTACACGTGGCGGAGCGCGTCCACGATGTTCATGCGCCCGGCGCGTCGAGCCGGCCACCAGGCGGAGAGCGTGGCCACGGCCGTGAGCGCAACGGCCGTGCTGAGAACGAGTCGGGGCTCGCCGGCGAGGCGGATCACCAGCGGGATCGGTTTTGCCCAGCCGGGCGGCGTCCACGTGAGGCCGGCGTAGTTGATTGCGCCAGCTACGATCAGCGCGACGATTACGCCGAGCGCCGAGCCGATTGCCCCCAGCAGGAGCCCCTCGCAGACAAAGAGCCTGCGTATTCCACCGCGCCGCAAGCCTAGAGCGCGCAAGGTGCCGATTTCGACGGTCCGCTCGACAACAGCAGTGCTCATGGTGTTGCTTACCGTGAACAAGACGATAGCGCCGATCAGCACGGCGATGAAGCCGAAGATGGTATTGAACATGGCGATGGCCTGCCCGTAGAACGGGTTCAGGGTCGCGAAGTCCTTGAGTTCGAGAGGCTGGCTTCGGAATGTCGTGGCCAGCAACTGTTCCAGGCGCGCCTTCGCGGCTGCGAGCTGGCTGCTCTGATACAGCTGAAGCACGATCGCAGTCACCTGCGGGCGTTCGTGACCGAACAGGAGCCGCTGCGCCTGTGTAAGGTGCATCGCGACGTAGACGTCGTCGATCTCTTTTACGCCCTGAGTCTCGGCCTTGACGACGTTCAGCGACGCCACATTGGGAGCGCCGTGGACGTTGGCGGCCAGGACCTCAATCTGCGTCTGATCCCCGGTGGGGGCTGCGGGTCGCTCGCGCGCAGCGAGCGCTGCGATGTCAGACGGCAGATTCTCAGGTCCAGGATCCGGCGCGACGTCTCGTCGGGAACAATCCGGAACCTGCAGCGGACCGCATAGCTCCAGCACACGCGCAACGCCGCTGCCGATGACGACAGCATCCGCTGCCGTCCCGGTCAGCGGCACCGGCGGTCTGGTGTAGGTCATGCGGTAGTCGTTCCACTGCCGGAGCGCGTTTTGGTCCGGCACCACCATTCCGGTCACCAGGACCGTACGCGACACGCCGGCGGCGAAGTTGCCAGCGATCCCGCCGAGCTGCAAAGTCGGCGTGGCGACGCGCACCATGGGACCCAGAACCGGATCGTGCTTCACGACGTCGATGATGTGCGGGTACTCGGAGACGCCAAAAGCACCCGGGTTGCCGCTGCCATAGAGGAAATAGTCCTTGTGTTCGATCTGCAGGTGGCCGTTGCGTTGCACATAGGACGTTTCCAGACCGTAGCCGATGTCGCGCCGGTAGCCTCCGAACAGCAGGATCGTCACGGCCCCGACGACCATCGCAAGCAAGGTCGTGAGCGAGCGGCGGCGATTGCGCAAGAGATTGCGCAGCGCAAGGGAGAAGGTTTTCAAGCTGGGGCCTCCGGTTTGTCGTCGGGCCGCGCGACGGCGTAGAGGCGCCCCTCTCGGCTCACCACGCGACCGAAGCACTGGTCACCCAGCGCATCCACTGCGTGTGCAGTTGCCATCGTTGAGCGCGCTCGTCGTTGCCGATCATAGTAGCGAGAACAGCTGATAGGCGTAGGCTGCGATGGCCCCGGTTATCATACCCATGCCGAGATGCCAAGCGAAGACCCGCATCCGCACGAGCGGCAACACCGCGAGCATCGCCGGGATGGTGGTGACGGACCCGACCACGATATATGCGAGTGCAGCCGCCTTGGTCATGCCGAGTGACAGGAGCCCGCTCACCACGGGTACGGCGGCCACCGGATTGATGTAAGTGGCGACGCTGGCGACCATCGACAGTGGGATTGCCCAGGGACTGGAGCCGCCGACCCACTTCGCCACCAGCGCGGTGGGGACGAACGCGGTGAACAGGTTCTCCAGGAAGAATGCCAGGATCAGCCACGGCAGGATCTTGGACCCGGCGGACTTGAACTCTTGCCAGAATATGCGGACTCGTTCCGGCTCGCGCCAGAAGCGCCACTGGGGCTTCAGGATTTCGCCTGGAGGCAAGACCCGCACGATCTCCCCGCCGCGCAACGGTGCTTTGAACCCGCCCAGCGTCTCGACCAGAAGCGTGATCAAGCCTACCGATACGCCCATGAATAGCGCAGCGAGCAGCCTGGCGGTGGCCAACTCGAAGCCGAGCACGCCCGCCGTATAGATGAACAGGTCGGGGCTGATGATCGGCGACGCGATCCAGAACGCCATCACCGCGGACAACGGCGTGCCTGACCGGAGCAGGACGGCGATCAGCGCGACAACCGAGCAGGAGCACAGCGGCGTCATCGCCCCAACCGCCGTTGCGGCGAAGACCATGAGCACGCGGTGGCCACGAAAAACTCGGGTCAGGAGCGCGTCCGAGCCGGCGGCCTTGGTGTATCCAGCCAGCGCGAATGCCGCAGCGAGATACGGCGAGAGAAAGATGAGATCGCGCAGCGTCGCGCCTACGGTCTCAGCGGCCAAATGAGGCGCCACGACGCCGACGACCACAAGCGCCGCGATGATCGACACCACTCCCCAGCCAAGTTTGTGAACCAGAGCTTTACCCGCCTCGACGGCCATCCAACCCGTCGGCAGCTCCGTCCCTACCGTTGCTTCAAGCCGTTCTTTCATAGCCCTTCCTCTCGAGGTTCTGAGATGCCCCACGGGGCATCGGTGGAAAACTGCGCATCCGTCTGGCCGTCACCCGTAGGACGCATCTGAGGGCGACGGCTCCTGCCTCTCAGCGCGAACGCGATTCGTCGTCGGTATTCGTGCGCACATATGCACACTTAGACACTGCATCGGAGCGGATCAGTGAATGCTGAGTGCACGGATGAAGGTCTCACGCTCGACGTTGCCTCCGGAAGCGATCACGCCCACCGTCTTTCCCGCGAGTTCGAGCTTGCCGGCCAACACGGCGGCCAGTGCCGCGGCACCGCCCGGCTCCACCACGAGCTTGTAGTCGGTGAACGCGATGGCCATCGCACGCAATACTCCGTCGTCGTCCACAGCGAGGCCGCCGGCAAGCAGGCGGCGGTTGATGGCGAAAGTCAGCTCACCCGGCGTGCGCGTAGTCAGCGAGTCGCAGATCGAGCGGGCTGCCGGATCGCTGGTGACGCGCTCGCCGGCGGCGAGCGAGCGGCGCATGTCGTCGATTCCGACCGGCTCCGCGGTATAGATGGCGGTGCGTCGCGACTCGGCGCTGAGCGCTAGCGCGCATCCGGAGGCAAGCCCGCCCCCGCTGCACGGGATCACCACGACATCGAGCCTTGCGTTCATGGCCGCCGCTTGAGCGACCATCTCGAGCGCGGCAGTGCCCTGACCGGAGAGGACCTGCGGGTCGTCGAAGGACGGGATGACGGTCGCGCCACGCTGCGCGGCGATGCGCTCGGCGATCGCTACGCGGTCTTCGCGATAGCGGTCGTAGAAGACGACCTCGGCCCCGTAACTTCGCGTGTTCACCGCCTTCATGCTGGGCGCATCGGCGGGCATGACCACCGTCGCCGAGATCCCAAGCAACTGTGCTGCGCAGGCCAATCCCTGCGCGTGGTTGCCCGAGGAGTAGCTCACCACGCCTGCCTTACGCTGACGTGTATCCAGCTGCGCCAGCGCGTTGTACGCGCCGCGGAACTTGAAGGAGCCCGTACGTTGCAGCGTTTCCGCCTTGAGCAGAAGCCGGAAACCGAGCCGCTCGTCGGCTTTCGGCGAGCCGATCAGCGGAGTGCGGACTGCGATCCCCTCGAGGCGTCGCGCCGCTGCACGCACATCCTCGATGGTGGGCAGGGGCCGAAGTTCAGCGACAACGGCGGATTCACGCCGAAGCGGCGCGTTCGCAGGATTCGCTCGTTCCGAGACTGCCGACCCGGATCCAGGCGACATGGAGAGGCTTTGGCTAGTCATCGCTGTCTCACATCGTAGTGACGGTAGAGGGAGCCGGCATGTGGGCCACGACCGGTAGTGGCGTGGCGGTGACCTGCACGCGACACGCCCGCGAACGCCCATCTGGGAAGATCCAGCGCGGTTCGCACAGCCGGGGAACCCGGACCGTTCCGCAGGCCAGGCGGAAGGCGAGGTCATGGCCGACGCTCATCGCGAACCGGATTCCGGGTATCGGGTTCAATGCCGGAGAGATCGGTTGGAGGCCGCGCTTGAGGTGGTGCGCGATATCCCAGCTCTCGAAGCCGCGCGTGGTCAGCGTGCTGACCCAGCAATGCCAGTCGTCGGCCAGCAGCGGATGCCGCTGCTCGAAGAAGAAGCCGATGTAGTACGCGGTCTTGATCCGAGCGAGCTGGGCGAGCCGGATGACGGCGGTATTGATGCTGAAGCAATTGCCGGTCAACGCGTCGCAGGTGAGCGGCTCCTGGTTGTCGAATCCGGATCGATAGCGGAACTTGCGGCTGAGGCAGTCGATGATGCGGAGCAGCCGGTCGCCTTCGCTTGCGGTCTGACCCAGGCACAACGCGGAGAATAGCTGCTGTGCATCGTCGCCGGGCCCAGTGTCCGCAGCCGCCGAGTCCGTGAAATGCTCCTGCACGAGGCGCCCGCATGTCGACATCTCCAACGTGACGGGGGTTTTGAGAGCGCGGTCTGGGCAGGTCACGAACAGCGCGGATTGCGCTTCGTCCTGCGTGTGGCAAGGCGCAACGGCCCAGGAGCGATCGAGCGTGAGGCGCTTCAACTCCTGGTCGGGTGTGGTCGGAGGCACCGGCAGCAGCACGCCGAGGGCGGTATCCGGCCGCTTGTCGTCGCAGATTTGCAGTTCCAGTCGGTATGCGTGGGACATGGGCATCCTGTCGCGATTCAGATCATTCGGCATCTGGGTGCGTGCTAGCTGATGTACCGCGAGAAGATGCCGTAGATCCGGCCCTCGTCCTCGAGCAGGTTGCGATCCCCTCGGAACATCTTCAGCGTGTAGGTGTCGTCCCAGGCCCGGCAGACCCCGCACGCGAGCAGCGATTCGACCTGCTTCGCGCTAGCCTCGATGGACAGGATCTGACCGGGGTACACCTGCGCCGCCGCAGCCACGACGTCCGCGGCCGAGTGAGGATCTTCGGCGACCACCGGACCGAGCAGATAGCTTTCGCCCTTGAGGTGTTTCCGCACCATCGCATAGGCCTCGACATCGCCGGTCTGCGCCCGGATCACGAAGACCCGGGTCAGGCCGCGGTCCAGGAAGTGCCGGATCAGGCGTTCACGGTCGACCCGATATACGCGCCGGCTGTATGCAAACACCGATGGGAGATCGGACTCCGTGGCCAACCGCGCACGCGCCGGCTGTCTCGCCGCGCCGCTCGTATCGACCAGCGCCCCGCGGTAATCGCAGATGGCCTCGTATTCGAGCTCGCGATACAGCGGGATTGCGCTCCGTGTGGCGAAGATCACCTCGACCTTCGCCACGCGCTTGAGATATTCGTTGTACTTGATGCCTTCGTTGAAATAGTTCACCGTGCCGCGAAACTTGGCGCCGATCAGATTCCCGTTGGGGTAGTAGATGCCGTCGCCCGCGGCGGTGGCGAACGTGACGCCGACGATCTCCCCGTTCACCGTGAACTTGAAGCACGAGTTGGGAGAGCTGTCGAGCAGGAACTCCAGATCGGGCCGGCCGCGATCGATCCAGCCTTCTTCGTAGTACAGGCGCAAGATCTCGTTGATGTCTCTCTTGGCTGCGAGCTGCAGCACTGCCTTCGGCTTTCTGAGCAGCCCCTGCGCCTTCGTCACCACCTGGGTCATCAGACCGGTCATGAGCCTCTCTCCCACTCGGCGTGATCACATCGATTCAGTTGCACGGGGGTTCCGCGACCGTCGCGTTGCGGCGTTGGCGGACCGGTCGAGGCACGCTCGACTCCCGGCCGATCAGCTGCGCCTTCTGCTTTTGGATATCCAGCTTCTTCATCTTTTCCCACAGATTCTTTCGGCTTATCCGCAGGCTGGCCGCGGTTTGGCCGATGTGCCAGCCGTTCGCGATGAGCATCTCCAGGATTCTTTCTCTCTCGCGGCCTGAGACATACCCAGCCAGAGTCTCGCCCTCGTGGCGGAGCGCACGTACGTACGGAACCTCATTCACTTCCAAGCAGGCGAGCGACTCGACGCAGGGTCCTTCAGTCAAGATGCAGGCGCGCTCGATGCAATGCCGCAGTTCGCGCAGATTGCCGGGCCAGTCGTGGCACAGCAGCTGGCTTTCTGCGCTGACGCTCAAGGTCTTGGCGTCGTCCGGATACTTGGCCGCGTACTCAGCCAGGACGCGGCGCGCGAACCACAGGATGTCCTCGGGGCGCTCCCTCAGCGGTGGGACATGCAAGGAGATCACGTGGATGCGATAGTAAAGGTCCTCGCGAAAGGCTCCGTCTTGGACGAGCTGCCTCAGGTCGCGATGCGTCGCGCAGATGAGACGCAAGTCGACGGCCACCGAACTCTCGCCGCCCACGCGCGTGATCGCGCGATCTTGGATTGTCCGCAACAGCTTTACCTGCATTGCTGCCGGCATCTCGCCGATCTCGTCCAGGAACAAGGTGCCTCCGTGCGCGCGCTCGAACACACCTTCCTTGGTCCGCAAGGCGCCGGTGAATGCACCTCGCTCATGACCGAAGAGCTCGCTCTCGAGTAGCGATTCGGTGAGTCCGCCGCAGTTCACCGCCACGAAAGGGCCTTTGCGGCGCCGGGCATCGAGCCTGTGGATGTCTCGGGCGAGGACTTCTTTACCGACGCCCGACTCCCCAGTGATCATGACAGTGGGTGCTTGGCGCGCGATGCGGGGCAATACACCAGCGATCCGCTGCATTGCTGGTGAGGGGCAGAGACGCGTGGTGGCGACGGCGATCTCGCTCGCAGCCTGAGCGCCAGAGAGGGTGGCCAAGGCAGCGAAAGCGTTCGGCACCGGCCGGCCACGCAGCGGATCTTCAGCTCGGATCTGAATCGAGCCCGCGTCGCGGTCCGGATGTCCTGTATCCGGGATCGCGTCGGATTTGAAGTGGCCTTCGAGCATCAACGGGCTCTCGCTCGCTGGATTGAGCGCCTCGGTCCGGTGTCGCAACCAAGCCGCAGGCGCGTAAGCGGCTTGTAAGTACAACTACAGCGTCAGACGCGGGAAAGCCTTCTGGGCCTGCCCCGGTGCCAGCTTGACCTGCGATGGCACGCACCTGAGTACATCGGCGGTGATGGCGCTGTCGCTGTGGTTCCGAGGCCGCATTGTCGACATCGAGCGCGTTCACGGCGATATATCTTTGGGCATATTTCTACGCCGCCTGGTCATCGATACGCTGGCGACACCTGAGCTGATCCCAGGGCAGGAACCCACATCAGAGCGTGTCGACAGAGAGGGCGGAGCATGGACAATCCGTTTGCGAAAATTCCGGGCTTGACGCAGAAAGAGCAAGCGTTGGCCTTTCTGGTCGGGCAGCTGGCCTTCGTGGCGGGCACCGACAAAGCAAAACTCGCCGGACTGTTGGCCCCCGCGGGGGTCTCGCAGGAGATGATCGACTCCGTCGAAAAGACGCTCGCTCAATGCCGCTGCGAGCTGAATAGCCGGCAGGCCACCATCGACGATTTGCTGCGGACCGCGTAGTCCCTCCGCGGCTGGACCCGAGGGACAGCCCCATCCTCTCTCCTTAGGAGCATCGAGCAACGATCATGAAGACGATACGCAACGTCGGGATTGTCGAACACAGCGCTTACACGGCCAGCATCCCGGGGTCGAAGTCGTATACCAACCGTGCCCTGGTCGTCGCGGCACAGCGGATGGGCACAACGCGCGTCAAGAACGCGCTCATCTGCGACGACACTCGCTACCTGGCGCAGGCCCTGGACAAGTTCGGCGGGCTGCACGTCGAGCAGGTGGGCGGCGACTTCGTCGTCCATCGCGACGCGGAGCATTTGACGGCCCCCTCGGAGCCGTTGTATGTCGGCGGCGCGGGCACGCCTGCGCGCTTTCTGCTTGCCTTCGCGGCGGCCGCGGAGGGCCAAACCACCGTGACCGGCAATGCTC